>Ga0208769_1000130_pt1 | contig 38589 bp, 70 predicted proteins | sample AntAceMetag02UKC_FD_184768 | JGI IMG/M metagenome (GOLD analysis project Ga0208769, IMG submission 184768) | Saline lake microbial communities from Ace Lake, Antarctica- Antarctic Ace Lake Metagenome 02UKC (SPAdes) (version 2) | ecosystem: Environmental > Aquatic > Non-marine Saline and Alkaline...
AAAACTATTAGCACCAAATTGGTATTCAGCATAACCAGTTAAATCAGTTTCAGGAAGTCCCGTTAATTGAGAACCATTACCATAAAGCAAACCAGTAATATTCGCATTCCCTACAATAAGGGTAGTGAAGTCTGCATTTGTTGCATTAATGTAAGTCGTGTTAATTCCTGCATTAGCTTGGATTAAACTTGTAAAAATATTATTTGTTAATAATCTATAATCTCCAATCGAAAAGTCAGTTGAATTGTAAAAACCAAAAGGATTAGAATTTAAATAATAGTCTCCGATAGAAAAGTCTGTCGAATTGTAAAAGTTTGATGGATTAGTGTTCAAATAATAATCAGATAGGCTAGAATTTAAAGCTAAAGTTCCGTTAAGAATCTCACTTGAATTCCATACTTCTGTTTTTGTGTAATAATCTGCTTTGTCTGAAGACCAATTTCCTACTAAGCCTACTAAATCTGAAACTAGACTAAACGTCGGTACATTTTGTAACCAAGACCAATTTAATTTCATAAACCCCTCATTTGCTGTTATGTTATTTGTTACGTTTACCGAATCTGCATAAAGAGTTTCTACGAATTGGTCTGAGACATTTAAAACTTCTCTTAGTACTAAATTTTTATACTCACAGATGAATCTGAAATTCTGACCAATCGAACTTGTATCTATTTGAATTACTGCTATTCCTGCATTACTTGTTTCGATTGTTTCTTCGTGAGATAAAATAACATTCGCACAGGCTGAGTCGTTTGAAAATTCGTGCCTATAGTCAAAAACCGTGTTTGGAATCTCGTCGCCAGATGCGTCTAATGGGTGCACGACTATCGAATAAGCTGACACAGTTGAGATAGTAAAGACTAAGAGGGTAAAAAGAAGTATTGAATTAGTTAGTTTTGTCATCTGTTCCTCATTACCTTATTATAGTATTTAGATTTTTTAAATGTTTTCATCGGTTTAATTTCTTATCCATTAATTTATTTATTTTTCGGTTTTCTCTCTTTTGACTTTTGAAAAATTTTAAGGCAATTAGTAGGGAAACTAGTAAGATAATCCACCAAACTTTAAATCCATGGAACTGATAATAATCATCTGCAATTGGTTCATATTTGAATAAATATCTCCAACCACCTATACTTTCAGAAGAAGAATTGTCTAAATCTATCTTAAAAAAAGGAACATACCAATCCATATCAAATTTTAAAACAAATAATCCAAAATTAAATTCTAGTTCTTTGTTTATCTGACCATTATTGGTAAAATTTTCTGTATTGATTTTTACTATTGTAAAGTTAGAAGGCTCTTTTATTTCTAAAAAAGTCGGATTTGACCTACCACATTGGAATTCAAAATTTTTAAGATAAAGTTCTACCGTCCCTATTTGAATATCTGGACTTAAATAAACATTAATCAAACTTGTTAAATTTACTATCTCTTCTTGAGAATAATCAAATCCATCTGGTATTATATGTTCTCTTAAAAACTGTTCAGAATAGTCGCAAATTATTTCTTCGTTTGAATCTAATGAACTAACTATCGATAAACTAAAGAAACTTATTAATAGAAGAGAAACTAATATTTTTTTATTCATTTTTTCTTCCTCTTTTTAACTTTTTTATAAAAATAGTATATCAAAATAATTGAACCTACTCCACCTAAAATCAGTACCCAAATAATTTGAATTCCTGTACCTTTTACTTCTGCACAATAATTTACTAAGTTTAAACTTATGACTCGAGTATAATCTACTTCTCCGTTTTGGCTTATGTATTTTATTTCGCCTTCTAGTGTTTGAATAAAAAAGTCTGGTTCTTTGATTTCGTATGTTATAAAAGCCGTTGTACTGTCGTTACTTACTTCGCAAATCCAATTTCCTTCTGTAACTTGGCAGCTTTCGAAAAGTTTGTTTGCTTTTACTGGTCTTCGGTACGTTTGAATTTCGTCTCCTTCTCGTGCGCATACAAAGGCAGTGGCTCCAGATAAAACTTGTGGACTTACTTGAAAGTCTCCTTCTTCTATTATAATTCTAGTAGATAACAGTCCATATTTTTCTGCTATAGATTCTGTGACTTTTATATTGTCTATTTCTAAATTGTCTATCTGATTATTTAAAATTGTTATTTCCTCTAAGGTAAGACTTATACTATCTATCGTCAAATTATTTTGTATGTCTAATATATCTTGTTGACTTAGAGCACCGCTATCTTTTATTTCTAATATCCTAGCATAAATTATTGCTCTTTGTAAATCTGTTAAGGTCTTAAAATCTTCTGTTGGGATGACGGCTACAGCTTGGATAGTATTCACTACTCCTCCACCGCCTCCTCCACCGACTACAACTGTACTAGCTGCTTGTTGTGTCGTGAATAAAATTTCTTCTGTACCTAAATTGCCTACTGAATCAGTTGCGTTTATATAAAGTGTAAAAGTACTATAACTCGTAACCGCGAAAGTAGTTGAAGTTTCTGAACAATTTAAATTAATATTTTCTAGATTATTATTTACTACTCCTTCAGAATCTCTTACTGTGTAGTTAGCATCTGAACATCCTTCAGAAATATTATAATCTAACGTAACTACGCTTCCGCTTACGGTTCCTCCTTGCTGTGGATTTGTCACGTTTATGAAAGGATTAAGTAGAGTTATATTATAAGTTGCTGTTGAATTGCAATTATCAAATATATCACAGACAGTAGCATTATAAAAATAATCGTCAGGCAGTAAAGAAGAGAAAGTATTAGAAACAGAATAATTAACATTAGTATCATCGAAAATTAGTTTTGCATCAAATAACTTAGTGCCACTACTAGTTGCAGAGCCATGATTATCCAAAAACCATACCTGTACTTGATTATCTATAAAACATTCATCTGGTATTTCAATCGTATATACAGCTCCTGGTTGTTGATTATTTAATTCGGCACCATAGGTAGCACGTAAGTCCCATTCAGTGTCATTACGACAATATAGGTCTATTTGGTCGTACGCCCATCCAAGTTTATGTTTAAAAGTAATATTGCTGTTTAAACTTGTAGGCACATCATAAAGTATTTGCTGATTGATACCAGTATATACTTTATATGTGTTTAAATCATCATCTGAAAAATCTGTACAATCACCACTACAAGATGTTGCATTAATTTCATTTTCGAATCCTGTAAAAGAACTTGTTGTAATTAAGTCTGATGAATTATATAAATTAAATGTAACATTGCTGACAGAATAGTCTGATACAGAAACATTAACTAAAATATCATTTTTATTATAATAAGAGTCGCTATCTGAAGTATTTAAAAGTGAAATGTTTGGGAGGACTGTATCCAAATTTAAAGTATTATTCGAAGAACTAACATTAAAATACGATAAATTGTTATATGATTCGCATAACCATAAATAATCACCATCTTGAGAGAAAGTATAACTAAAATCTGTTAAATTCGTTAAGCCACTAATATTTTTTGTCTCTGCATGGATTTCGGTGTTTGAAAAATTATAAATTCTTAATGTCATGTTTTTTAATTTAGTCTGAGTATTGCCATCAAAAGTGGTTTTATCTGTAGCATTACACTGAAAAGTTTTAGTGGCATTATTCAGGTGCTCATTGTTAGCTGGAGAGATTAAAAAAGTATTCAAAAAATAAAAAGGAGTAGAATCATAAAACACTTCAAGATTATCATACGTCCACCCTCCATCTCGTGTGGAATTAAAAGAAAATGGAATCAGACAAAAAGAGTTTTCATCAATAGAACATCCCGCACAATCACATGCCCCAGAATTTAAAGCCGAGTTGATTGAGGAATTTAACTGATATGATTCTATCCTAACCCACTGTCTCGTCAATAATGGGGTGGTATAGTTTAACCAATTAGCATATAATTTCTGGTTTGTTTGTTCCCATAATGCGCCATTGTAGGTCCCTGTATATATGTGCCTGAGTTCAAGTTCGGGATTTTGTAAACACGCAGAAGGAATCGCTATCTCGGGGGTAACGCCTGTATATGGGTACCCGCCATGACTATCTGTATGAACAGATACCCACGAAGATACGTCATTTAAACAAGAAATATCCAAAGTTGCATATCTCAAATCATAAGTAACATAAAAGGTTACGTCTTCAGTATCTAAATCTTGCAAGGTATAATTATGATGAATAGTCGCTGAGTTAGTTAAATTAACCCCGAACCATGCAACGCTAGTCCCATGCGTAAGCATATCATAAAAATCCCCTTCGTATTTAAATGTCTCGCCTGGGATAGTATTAGTATATGATTTACCAGAATATCCAGTTTGTAGGAATGGAGCTGTAGCATCAACAAGATTACTCGAATCATCAATCGCAAAAAGAGGATACACATAGGAAGATAAATATTCATATCCACTAAAAAGCGTTTTTGCATAATTAACCGTAGCTGTCCTAAAAATTTTTAAATATCTTGTATAATTTGCAACACTAACATCAAAATCAAGAGATTCTGTTTCTAGACTATTATTAAAAAAATAAATTGTTTGTGGATTATCAGTTGAATAATATTTTATTCCAATATCATTAAGCTTAAATTCATTTCCGTTTATCGATTGAATAGGCATCCCAAAAGCAAATGTAACAGTTCCTTCCTCTGAAATTGAATCAGATGATAAACTTATTTCAAAATCTGTAAAAACATTTGAAGGTTGATTAAAAAGCAAAGCATATGAATCTGAAGTAAAGTTATAAATGCAATATCCTAAGTCACCGCCATATGCACCACCTGTTCCACATCTACTTCCGCTATCATCTGCTATGATGTTAAAAGAACCCTGCGACACAGCTGAACCAACAAAATAAATGCTATATTCAATTTCTGCATCCCAATCAGGAATTGTAAAGGTTATATTGGAAATGTCGAATTTTGCACCCATAACAGAAATCCAATCAAAAGATGTTGATAAATAAGAATCATTAAATTTAATTTCGTCTGACTCAGAAGCTGTACCACCTGTCCAAGAAATCTGCATACTATTTGCATGGATTCTATGTTCATATTCCGTAGCATCAACAATTCCAATCATCATAAAAATAGCGAATATCAACATTAAAAACAAATATCTCTTCTTCAACATTTTGCCATCCTCGACCATTTAACAAAAAAGTTAACTACTAAAACAAAGAGACTCAACACCCCTCCCCAGATTTCTAATCTTCTAATAAATGGGTTAAACTCTAAAATAACATGAGCCTTATCAAACCCGTTAAACCAAAGAGAACACACAACAACTAAAATAGTCCCAATAGCATAAGCAGTAGAAAATTGCGTCAACCAATCCCAATAATGTCTCTCGTAGAATTTAGATTTCCCCATACTATAATATAGTAATTACCCTTATATATGTTTCTATTTCCTCTTATTTAATGCAATAAGAAAAATAAAACCTAATAGAATAATTATAGATATAATACCTCCAATAATAATTAAGGGTCTTCTTAACTCTTTTATTGGATTAAGACAACTTCCTTCATCACAACCATATTTACAAGTATCTTCTAAGGTGTATTGATTATCTTGACAAGTTAATAAATCGTCTCCAGAGCACTTATTATTCCCTTCGTCACAAACTTTTACTATACACTGTGAATTACCTTGTCCGATAACTCCGCATTTATAATCACATTTCTCTAAAAGATTATCTTGAATATTAGATAAGCATTTATTTGAAGAACATTTATAAATTTTAAGACTCTCATATAATGTAGTACTTTTACATAATTTTCCTAAGTCTTCGGTCTCTCCGCAATTTGTATCAGTTAAGCATTCAATCCCACATTCCCCCAATTTTTTACCATTATTAATCCATTTATAATTTGAACAAGAATAAGAATCAGTACCTACACATTTTGTTTGACTTAGTTCACATTCTTTCTTCTTACAAGACCAATCTTGCCATGTGCCTTCTTCGTCGCAATAGTCACTTACTTGACAATCTGAATTATCAAAGCATTCTACAACCTTAACACTGAGACCACAATTTTCAAAATATCCGTTACCATTACTCATAGTATAAATCCAATCACATCCTGTTGAATCGCAGTCTTCTGTATAATCATATGCGAAATAAGAAGGACAATAATCTAATCTTTCCCCTGCACTTGCTAAAACTATTTTTCCTGGATTAATCTCTTGTGCACTGCCAGAGCATCCATCCCTGCCACAACTTGCATCGTTCCAATAATTCGAAATAGAGCCATCAATCACTTGATATAATTTATCTCCTTGGAGTCCTATATTCTGATAAACTTCGCCAACATAATATCCTGACTTAAAGGTTCCTAATAAATTTGTACCATACATTTTTGCGTAAGCATTAAGACCATAATCACTATAAGAACCATCATAACACCAATTATAACCACTTGGAGGATTACAACTCCCCGCCAAGACTAAAGGGAAACTAAAAAGTAATAATATTAATAAGAACTTCTTCATCTTCCTCCTCCCATTGGTGGTACTGTATGTGTTCCACTCGCCACACTAAAGAGATTAGAGTCTCCAGATTGACTTATTAAATAAATTACTAACGCTATTCCTCCGATTATTAGAATCCATTTGATTATCTTTTTTGTTTTATTTTTCATCTTGTTTTTTAAATTTTTCTATACTTATAAAATATAGCTAAATTTTTTATTTAGTTCTTTTTTTATAAAAAAGTCCTCCTAAAATTAATAAAATTATGAGTCCTATAACAATCCAATAAATTTTTTCTTGGTACCACTTAGATATTTTTTCTTCACAAAGCTCTAAACTAGCAAAATCTGTCTCAGTAGAATCATAAGGAAATATTAATATCTCTGTACATTCGTTATCTGATAACCTAAAGTAAGTCTGCTCTTTGATTAAATTAACTTGACATAAAGAGATTGATTCGAATTCTAAATCTGTTTTATCTCTCTCGTTTATCGTATAATTATTACAAACATTGTTTTCTATTCTATAGATTGTTATTGGTCTTAAGATATTTTCTTGGCAGTCAAGTAGGGTCGTGTAGTCGTTAGTTGTTTTATCGTCGCTTAAAATTAAAACTGACTCACATTTATTATCTTGAAATCTATAAAACGTTTCTTTGATAAATTCTTCACATTCTTCTAAAGTTGTAAAATCAGTTTCTAATCTATCTTTTAATGGAATTGAGACTGAACGACAGTTGTTATTTTCTAATCTAAAAATAGATATTAAAGAGTTTTGTATTAAATCTTCACGAACTGCTTCTATTTCAGATATAGGAACACCAGAACAACGAGACCACGGATTTCCACAACGATGTGGAGTATAGCTTCCAACAGTACACTTAGCCCATTCAATACCAGGCGCAGGATTCCAATTTATAGTAGCATAGAAATTATCCATTTGTTCAACAACAGATTCCAAATCTCGAGAAGTAAAACGAATATCCTCTTGTTCACATGGCTGACCTGAAGAATCAAGACAATTACCATCTACATTAGAGTAATAATAAACTGAACCAGTACCTGAGAAAGACCCACACTCACTCGCGATAGTAAAAAATCCAAAATATTTTCCGAAAATTAAAACAAGTACGACTAAGACAATTCCTATAATTATTTTTTTGTTATTTAGTTTTTTCATTCAAATTCATCCGAGTCATCATAATAATTTTCGTCACTATCGCTCTCGCTAAACCCGTTTTCTAACGATTTCATTTCTTTAGTTTTTCTTCTTTTATCCATTATCTATATCCTCATATAAGTCACAAGTGTCCCAGTCGCCAGTAAACTCACTCGCCATCGCAAATCTTTTCGTAAATTTTAGTTTCTGAATTCCAAACTCTTTTCCAAGTACCGTCACAATCGTCTAGTATACAACAAATAAATCCTTCCCCAGCATTACCTTTAGTTTCAACATGATTCAAACTACACTCGAGATTAAGAGGCAATGCAATTCCATTTATCGCTTGACATTCGAGTAAAGTACTAGGCGGAACATCATTAAGACCAGAACTAAAAGTAGTAGTAAGTAAAGTTGGCGCAGCTACATTCAAAATCAATAACCATCCAAGAAGAGAAATCATACTAAGTAATACCATATTTTTTTGTTTGTTTTTAATAAAGACTCCAATCAAGATAAGTATACTAAATCCAAAAATAAGGGGTACATAATTTCCATTGCCTTTAATAATTGAAAAAACAGCTACTATAATCCCTGATATAACTGAGTAAATTTCAAACATAGTCATCTTTCTTCCTAAAACTTTTTTTGATAATTTTTCTAATTTCATAATAAAGCTCCTATAATACTTCCGAGTAAAACTAAGATTCCTAGAATAACTATTGTTTTTTTGAATGTTTTTTTCATTTTTAATAAACGTTCTTTAAACTTCCTAAAAATCATAAAAACTAACGAGGGGTATGAATCTTAACCCCTCATCAGCACCACAACAGAATGTCGTAGTAAATCTTAGTACTGATTCTTCATAACTAAGACGAGATTATAACATCTCTAAGTATGATAGTAAGGAAACTCTAGTTTAAAAAACTTTCTATTTCCCCCTTATTTTTATTTAATGATATTAATTCATTATCTCCCGTTAAAAATTCCGTACTTCCTAATTTCATTGACGAACCTATATGTCTTATATCTTCTATCTGATTTGCCTTTAGATTTTTTCTTAATTTATTTCTAATACAAAATCCTCTCTTAAATTTATCCAAATCTGGAATATCTGATTCACATGCTTTTTCAAATAATTTTTTTCCTCTTTTAAACCCGTCAACTTCTACTACATCAACATCTTTTAAATGTATTGAGGTTAATATAGCGCCCATAGAAGCTTGATGACCCTTTAAGTCATTTATTAATGCCTTTTTACTTATCTGACATTTTCCCAAATTTTTTAAAATGATTCCTGTACTCTCATCCTTTCTACCTGCAATATGTGGATATTTCCTTGCAGTCTCCCGTCCAAATCTATTTATTAAATCATCTCTATTCAGGAATGCTGAAAGAATGTTTGTATCGCAGTAGGTCTTTTTTTCTTTTACGCACTTTCCATTTTCTTCTTTGAATCCTTCTTTACATTTCATTTTAAATTAAGCAGAGAGAATGCGCAGGGGGCAGATAGACGTAGGTGATTAACCTCGTACGCAAAATTTTTTCTATCTTTTTTGGTATGACCGACGACCCCGTGTACGTCATTGCCATCAACTTTAGTCAACAGCTAGTACTGTATTCTCATGTAATTGTTATTTAAATAACTTGCTATTCCTCCTATTTTATTTTCAACCAATATTTATTTAAAGTTTGAATCATTCCGTATATTAAGAGTGGTTCGATTACTAGTGCTATAATAGTAACGCTGTTTAAAATTCTTCCGTAGACGAATATAAAATTATAAACTTCTTTGATGAGGTATGCTAGTACTGGAATTAATAAATAAGTTTTCGTTTTTACTTTTGAATATCTAAATCCTATAAATAATATTGTAGCTACAGTTAAGATGAAAAATATTTGGAAAAACGCATGGCTAACATCAAATATTAAAACTTGTTTTGAAACTAAATATTGACCCGTCCACTCGAATATTTTTGTCATTGCTGTCAGTAAGATAACTGTAAAGAAAAGATTCTTTTTAAGGTATTTTTTTAATTGCATTTTAATTTATTGTTAATTTTATTTAAACAAATATTTTCCCAGTTCTTATCCATTACTTCCTCTTCTCTTATAAAAATGCAGTCGTAACCTCTCTCTTTCATATAGCTACCTCTCTCTTCTATATAATTTTCTACAGACCCATAATCTCTCTCTTTAAAATAATTTAAAAATACCTCTATGACTATTTTTTTCTCTTCATTAATAAAATCTGGATTTTTCCTTCCTATAAATATTCTTCCGTCACCCGTATATACGAAAGGGAGACGATATTTGGAACACAAAGATATTATCTTTTTTTCAAACGAAGTTGGTCTTTTTAAGAGTCCCTTTAATCTCTTTTGTATATTCTCTTCTGATAATTGTTTTTTTCTATATTCTGGGTCTTTCCACTTTTCTATTTTATCAATAGAAATTTTTCTACGAACGCTTTCCTCTCCAACTCTATTATTTTTCTTCATCCATGCAGAATGTTCTGGTCTTTTTTTCCCAGTGTTTTTTTCTGATAGATTTTTTTTCATCTCATCTGCTTTATTTTTACCAAATTTATCATCCCATGTTCTGCCCTTGAGTGCCTTACTTACTTTATTACCAATCTCTATTCTTGTTTTCTTCTTATTTACAAACCCTTTCTTAAATCCAAACGTAGTATCTCCAATAGCATATCTTTTTTTTATTTCCTTCTTCCAATTTTTATTAGTGCAAGTCCTACTACAGAAATGCTCTGCGGAACCTCTACCACTGTATTCTACTCCACATTCTTCACACACTTTAATCCTGTGACATTTTATAGCCCCTTTCTCTCTTAAGTATGATTCCCTCCCTTCTCTACTACAAGGAAGGTTGTGTTCTTTAAGAACTCTCAGTATCGGTCTTTGTCCTACATTAAAAACTTTCCCGATTCTTCTTGTCGACATAAGTTTTTTCATATATAAGTCTATGATTTCTTTTTCTTCACTTTTTTTAAATTCTATCTTTTTACCCATTATGATATTACACTAAAGATGTGATACACCTTATTAAAGTTTATTATATTAAAGAATGCGTGACCAGTTATAGTCGCTTCTAGTCCTCCATATTTTGCGAGATAACATCCAATCATACCAAAAACTCCAGCTCCGATGAAGGCACCGACCATAGCAGAAGGTTCGCTTCCAACTAAATATGCCCCGATATGAAATAATGAGAATACTGTTCCTTTTATTATCGCGCTCCAAAAGATTGGTAAAAATAATCCTAAAACACTGAATAAAACCATTGTAAAGAAAATTTCCTCACAAATCGGTGCAACAACAGATACGATAATTCCATTTCCAACGAGGGAAAGTGGCAAACTTGGAAGTGTCATACTTATTACAACGTTAAATATTTTGATAGATGTTAAGATAAGAAACGCTCCACCGAAAGCCAATCCAATAAAAATTCCCTTTATAGGTTTATTACTAACTCCATATAATTTATCAGAAGGTTTTACCTTGACCCCAAAGAATCCGAGTATTTGTTTAAAAAATATTAGAAATATTATTCCAACTATTAACATCGTTAAATAAACTGCACCTTCAAAAAAATACTTTCCTAATATAACGGCTGTTACTATAAAGAAAGCTATCATTATTAAAATGAACGTTCTCTTCTGCTCATCTTTTAATTTATCCATCACTTAACCCCCTTGATTGAATTTAGAAAGAACGAAAACTCAACAAGTAAACCAATAACCGACGCTAAACCGATTAAAGACACAAGCGGTTCATTAAGTAAAAAGTGGATAAACATTAAAGAAAGTGAAATTGATAATCCTAAGTTTGCTAATTTTTTTGGTTTCATTTTATTTAAATATCTCCTTTTTATTTTTAATTCCGTAATATGAAACTCCAGATACTATTACTATAAACGCATAAGTCAATTCTTTATTTAAAGATAATATTCTGTATAATTGTATTCCGTTATTAAAAATCACTACAGAGATACCTATAACCCATATTAAAATAGATATTACCCCAAAAGGAAGTTTTTTCATATTACCCCTATACCTTTTAAGAAATAATAACCTCCAATAATTAAACTTCCAACTAAGATAACCTCGTCATAGTGTTTTTGCCACCATGTTTTTCGTTTGTATTTTCTTTTCTTTTTTGCCATTATCTTCTTCTCCTATATGTTCGGTTAGGTTTTCTTTTAACTAGCCATACTATAAAAAATATAATCAAGAGAAGTACAACTATTCCTCCAAGAATTAATTCTAATAAATTTTCAAAGATTGGAGGTTCTCCTTCTATTGCTGTTTCACATTCAGCTAAAGTAGGGTAATCATTTTGAGTTTTCTCTGAAGGATAAATAGTTATCTCACTACAATCATTGTCTTGTAATCTATAATATTTTACTTTCTGATTCATCTGTGATAAACATAAAGCCTTTGTGTCGTAATCATTATCTGTTCTTTGTGAAACTTTTATATAAGCTGAATTACAACTATTGTCAAGTCTGTAAACTAAAATATCTTGTTCTTGTATATGGCTTTGACAATCTGCCAAAGTTGTATAGTCGCTTCCTGTTGCATCTGAAGGGTAAATTTGAATGAGACTACATTGGTTGTCATTTAGTCTATAATAATTTACTAATTCTTTTTGAATACAACTTCCAGACTCACATCCGTAATCACAAAATTCTACAATTTGATTTTCTTGACTTGAATCACATTGATAAGACTGGCAAGTGTTTGACTCATAATTTTGAACGACGTTTCCACCAGAACAAGATTTGCTTCCTACATAACCAGTAGACCCACAATCAGAATCAGTATTACATTCAAAAGAACAATCAACGTTTTGAGTTATTACTTCATCATCAATCCACTCGGCTTCTTTATATGTAAGAGAGATAGTAATTAATCCTTCTGCATTTGTCCATGGGTCTCCTCCTCCGCAACTATTGTAACCATAGTCAGTAACACTCGCGGATGTCCATGTACTTGTTCCTGGAGAATGCCCGTAAGTCTTTTCTTGAAGTCCAGTTGTTAAAGTATTACTTCCAGTCATACATTTACTATCAGAATATCCAGTTCCACTTACATACAAATTATAAGAACCTGCTGAGCCCATATCTGTTGGAATAAATCTAGCTGATGATTTTGCTATGTAACATTTATCGTAACCCATACTTAATTTTGGACTTTCATAATAATCTCCTCTGTCTGTATCTCCGTCCCATTGTTCTGTAGCTTCTTTTAAAAACCAATTTCCGTAGGTTCCACAATAAGCTGGTACTGGTTTTTCACATTCTCCGTAACAATTTGTACCTTCGCAATATTTATCTTGAAGAGAATATCCCGACGGACAACTAGGTAAAGAACACTGATTTTGGTAAGCTACTGAAAGTGAACTATCTGTCTTAAAGAATACTAGTACTAAAGCTATTGCTATGATTACTCCTGCGACTGCTAATTGGTTTCTTTGTTTATTTTTTGCCATTTTAACTTGATTTTGTTTGCGCCATTTTAATTATGAACTAACCCCCAATAATAATAAATATCCTGAGAGAACCCAGAATAATGTTTTTTTAGTTTCTTCATTTTTAGTAATTATTATCCATGAGAATAAAATCCCTGCAATCATTACTTTTATTAATTTTATTGTTTCTAATTCCATGTTAAAATCCACACTCCGAAAGTTGTTAGTGCGATACCTCCTCTCATTATCCAAAGTTGACTAGTAAAAGAACCAAAAGAAATTAATATTATTCCACTAAAACCTAAGATTGTTCCTAAACCTACTCTCTGTATTTTTGTTATTCCTTTTTTACATTTCATTTTCCATCCTCTATTAAACTAAGTTTACTTAAAATAATAGTCGACAAAAGATTAACTACTGCTATGATTCCTATATTTTGTTTTGTAAATTCAAAAGAGAAACCCAATAAATGAAGAACTATGATAGTCGCTATAAAGTCAACTACAAACATTATTAGCCCTGCTTTTATTTTATTTTTAAGTGCTGGTTTCATTCTAAAATTTTCCCCCTAAGTTTAACCACCATGTATAAATGGATGTTAATATAATTCCAATCCAAGTAACCCATTGAATTGGAATATATAAATTAAATTTTACAAACAAATCAGTAACATTATTTATAAACAAAATAAGAGAGAAAACTGCAAATAAAATAATCGTTATCATTCTTTTATTCTTAGAAAAATTATTTTTTAATTTTTTAATAGGTTTAACTTTCATACATTTTCCTTTCACACTTTTATATCCTGTTTTGCATTTCATTCTATGTTAAAAATATATGCTACAATCAAAATACCGACTATACCTACTATAAATTGTCCCCCAAAATTTTCTGTTATTTTAAATAAATTATTTATAAATTCTCTTAATGGGAATACTAAATAGAATGAGGAAATGCTAAGTAAGACATTTCTAATTGTGTTTTTTATTTCTTTGTTTTTTATTTTCATTATACAAAATATCCTGCTCCTTTTAATATGAAGTAGATTGCTAAAGCGATTCCAAACGCGAATAATGTTTCATCCCAGTGTTTTTGCCACCAAGTTTTTCGTTTGTATTTTATTTTTGCCATTTCATATTGCCCCCATCCCACTTAATAATAGATATATCCCTATAGATATTCCAGCATACAACATTACTTCATCCCAGTGTTTTTGCCACCAAGTTTTTCTCTTGTATTTTATTTTTGCCATTATTTTCTTCTCCTTATTTTAGGAAGTGGGACTAAAGTTATAAAGAAGTTTAAAACAATTAAACCAATTAATATTAACCAAAAATACCATGAGAATAAAATTGTGAATAATATATATCCTGTCAATCCTCCGAGAAGAATTGCTATTGTCCATATAGAATAAATAGAAATCTTATCTTTCTTTTTGATTATTCTTTCTAAAATATTTTTAGAAAACATTAAAGAAAATATTGAACCAACCGCTACTAAAATATATTTTATAACATCAAAGAACGAACTTATCCCTGCGAATATCCCTTTTAATTTACAAGGAATATCATACCAAGCACACTTTCCTATTTGACATTGTGGGTCGTCTTTATCTATCAAACCATTCCCATCATTATCTATCCCATCATTACAAATCTCTTTTGCTTGTAGTATACATCTAAAAGAACTTTCAAAAGCTTCACATCCATAATTACAATTCTGTTTATCGTAACCCCCATCAGATTTACATGTCCAAAGTTGTGTGTTACCTAACTCACAAGATTTAGTGCCGAGAGTGCATTGGGACTGGTGCTCTGATTGATAAGAGAATGAACAAGAATCCTCTTTTAATGAATTTATATCTCTAGCTGTAAATACACAACTAGAAGTGTCTATTCCCTCTTGAACTGTTAATCCTAATGTAGAGGTTATAGTTTTTGTTTGACCTGAAGGAATTGTTTGTGGAGGAGCAGGTTGTATTGACTGTGAGCCTTTATTACAAGTAAGATAATAAGTAAAAGAACCAGAATCTGAACCTATATTTTTAACAGACATTTGAGTATTATAGGTTTGACCAGAAACTAACTTAGGAATATTTGATTGGCATGTAACCTCTGGTTTACCTTGACTAATAAATATACCAACTGACTCTGCATCAATATCTAATGTGAATGTCGGATAAACAACTGCTGATTTTAAATCAACTATCATTTGATTATTATAAATTACTGCATTTTCTACAATACTATTACCACTAATCCATGTCGAAAGTTTACTAGAGGTCTTGGAATCAAACTCAGAATTGAATCCCATTGCGCTTTCTATCTCACTCTTACATCCACTAACTATCCCGTCACAATTTATTAAAGATTGTCTGTGACTTATATATTTGTTATTTAATTCACTCTGTGTTCCATAATCAATCATCTTCCATTGATTATCTGAATATGGCTTGTAAGCCTGTCTACCAGTTATACTCCCTAGATTATCATTACTCATTAAGTTACCAGACCACTTAACAAATGCTATATCACCCACCTTACCACTTAATGTATTTTGATTCATGTCTAGAGATTGCCCAGCAATATCAATCACAGCATTCCATCTAAAACTTTCAGATACTGAAAATTCACCATTAATTCCAGTTTCAGAATCATAAGCGCAATAACAATAATCGTTCTCGCTTAAACTCTCCCATATTGGAGAAGAAAATGTTGTAGAATATAATGTAGAGCACGATGAATCTGTACAAATTTTTGGAAAACCAAATGGCTTAGTATTCAATCCAATTTTTCTAAATTTTTCACTGCTTCTTTCATTTATATTATAAACCTTTTGTTCGTTTGTTAATCTTATATCTCCTAATACAGTTTTTGTAGCCTCAAATTGTTGTTGGTCAGCGAGTGGTAAATTATCATTAATATTTGAAGGATTTAAATTTATGTAAAGACATTCGGAAGATGGTAGTGTTGAAAACGTAACCCTTATAACTTTTTTCCCATCCAAATCATTTGAGGTATATATTTTAGCATCATCTATACTAAGAACTTGACCGCCAGAACATTTATAAGAACCTGTAGTTGTAAAAAAATTTCCAGAGGTAGCAAAAAATAATAATACTAGAGCTAATATAACTCCTACAATTCCTATCGTTTTTCTGTTTTTTTTCTTGACCATTTTACGTTTACCATGTTCTATCTCCTAATCCCGAAGGATTTCTCCTGCCTCCCTTAAAATAAAGTGGGAGGCTTAATTAAAATATTTTACTTAGTATCTAACTAAACTTATGCTTGGCTATCAAATTTGATTCTATCTAGTGTAGCACCAGTATCAAGACTAACGTCCTTTCCTCTCATACTTCCTAAATCATCAAATCCGAAATACCAAATATCAGCACCGTCGTCCAAAGCAGTTTCGTCCAAAGTAAAAGTCAACTTGATAGTTGAACTTGTACCTGCGATAACATCTCCTAGAGCAATACATTCTTCAGCAGCCCAATAGTTTACTAACTCACTTGGCATTCCGAAGTCAGTACCTGATTGTAACTGATAAACAATAGAGCTATATTCGTTTCCTTCTGGAGGTGTACTTGTGTCCCATTCGAAACACGCAACAGATGCGTGAAGTTCTGCGTAAGCAGAACTTGCAGACAAAGTTGGTTGAATATAGAACTGTCCATCTCCGACAGACTCGTCGTAAATCACAGATTCTAATGTCTCATTACCAAATAATTCAGTTGTACCGTCAGTATGTGCTGTCTGTCCGTTAACCAAACCACTAATACCTGACTCGTTAAGCATATCATCAATTGTAGCAACAACTGTTATAGTTTCCATATCGAAAAGGTATTCACCTGTTGAAGGGTTGAAGTCCTCGTCTGGGAAAGTAATAACACCGTAGTCTTTGTCGTAGTAAGTTCCTTCACCGTCGAAAACAACTCTGTAAGGAGTTGAAGTCTTAATGTACTTGTTAGTAGTAGAACCTACACCAGCAGCAACACTGATTGAATCAAGAGCCGAAGCAGTTGGGTCAGCAGGGTTAGTCGCTGGGTCAAAGATGTCCAAATCTCCTGCTATTGTCGTATGCGAATTAGAATTCTTCGCAGTCGAAATAACCGATAGTGTTGAAATTGGTCTTTGCTTAGCACCTACAACAACTGGAGCCTGTGGAACACCGTTAACTATTGGAGCCGAAACTCCTGTAGTAGTGAAGAATACTCCACTCATTCCACCAGCATCCATCCATCCTTGTGTTACTGCTATACCTGCACCACCATAAATCAAAAGTGCAATACTAGCAATAATAGCAAACATCCTAAAGTTTCCTTTAGTTTTAAATGCTTTCTGATAGACAGCCATACCTAAACCAGCACCGATAACTGTTAAGATTATATAAATAATCATATTTGTTTCCATTTTCTTAAATTTTTAATCCTCCTTTCAATTGGGTTCCGCTAAGGTTCCTTTCCAACTTCCTTCCAAGCTTCTCGCTATCAAACTCTCTCAAGATTTGACTCGCTTCCATTTGGTTTTCCATTTTCTTGTACTTCCTAACGCAGGGCTACAGTTCCCTTAACTTGACCCTGTGTTTAACTTAAGATTAATTGGTAACTAAATAGTCTCAGAGCATAAACTCAAAGCCTCGCTAATTACTTCTCAATCTCAAAGTTGAGTATGATTATTTCTTTTTGCCGAACATTACGAACGCGACAGCCAATAGGACAATTACTATAATAGCAATCATTCCACCAGACATTCCTTCTCCGTCAGCTTCAGTGGTTGTGCCTGTAACAGCGCCACTTTCATCTTCTTCTTCTATTGGCTTCGATACAGTAAATGTACCAGAAGTAGAAGCAGAACTGACATTCTCTGCATTGACAACAAAAACATAATAGTCTTTTTGTCCTCCTGCATCAGAAGTTAGAATAGTATAGCTTACTATAGACTGATTATTACTATTTTCTGTAGTATTTGTAGCCCATGCGTCGCCAGTACATTCTTGTAATACACTAGTATTTGTTATTGCATCTGTTTTACACATATAAACCCTACTCGCATTTACATCAGTCCAGTTAACTGTTAATGTAAAGTCTTGAGCATTAAGCAAATTTCCAGCCGTGCTTTCTGTTATTGCGTCGATTGTAGGCGTTGCCGAAGCAAAACTTACAAAAAACAAACTCATCAATACTAATGTTAGCATCAAAAAATATTTTTGATTTTCCATTTTTTCCATTTTTTTAGTTTTCTCTTTCGAGACATTAACTGCCCTTGCGGGTTTCAGTCATAAGTTTGAGGAATAAATTCTTTATAAAGACTAACTAAACTTTTAATTTAGTTTTCTTCTAAAGTTTTTTTCGGTTTATATCCTAATTTAATTCGGCAAATATTTTTACTTTCTATTTTATTTTTCCCTTTAAGTTTTTGTTCTCTTAAACATTTTTGCATTCGTGGATTTTTTTTTGTCATTTTTTTCATCGAACATTTTATTTACTCATATATAAGTTAGTAAGTATCTTTTTAGTTATTGATGGAATCTTACACTTCAATACTGATTTTAAATCTTTAACACTTTTTATATTTTTCATAAACATTTTAGATTTTAATATTGAGATTTTGTTTGTGAGATTTTGTAGCATTAAATCTCTAGCTAATTTGAAATCTTCCTCTGTTGGATATAACACGCCATCCTCGACTCTTCTATTAAATATATTTAAGAGTGCGGATGAGACTGCTATTCTATACCCTTCTCCTAATTCTCTAGAGAAGTGAAAATCTTGTTTCTGACCTTCTTTCCCGATGTCGTGATATTCTTCAGTAGCTTCTTTCCATGGGTCTAAAATATATTTCTTCTTCATCTGTGGTGGGAATTCATAATCATTAACTTGTGGGATGTCTTTGTGTTCTCCTGCCATAATTATTTCAAGCTCTTTGTAATATCTTCTAACTACTCTCTCTTTTAATTTCGAGCTATCTGCACTTTTTTTATTTCCAACTCCTTCATTTATAAAATCTCCAATATCTTCTTTTTGTTTTTTTGATAAATCTATAAACATAAGAAAACTCCTAAACAAAAGACCGCTTTGGAAATACTTCATATACCTACCTAGGTCGCTCCATGTCCCACAGAGTAGCCCGACACCCTGAGTATCTTTATCTATGATTTCTCTCTTATTTTTTTTAGAGATTTTTTTCTCGTCGCCTATGGCACCTTCGATTACTTTAATGACTTCATAATCATCCCCTATCTGGCTAAAGTCTTCTAATATAAGGCTGAACATATCCATCGAGGCTAGGTCTGATGCTAATTGAGAAGATGACACTTTTCTAACAGGATAAGGAGAATATGTCATACCCTCGTACTTCTTACATAATGTCGATTTTCCACAACTTGGTGGCGCAAGTATCATTATATTAAAAGATGTCCTTAAGCTAGTAGAATTAAAATGAATGTTTGGTAAAATTAGTGAGCATGGCTGAAGTGCTAATACCTTGAAGACCTGTCTGCCTACATGAAGAAGATTCCCTTCCATCCAGTCCATAATATATTCGTAAGGATTTCTTTTACAAATTTCAAACTCTTTCTCTTCTCGAGTTTGCTCAGTCATCTTCGCTCCTATCTTGTCTTCTTTCTTCTCTCATCCTAACTGCCATCTGTGTTTGCGCCTCGGTGCATCCTGTAGATTCAAATGTTTCGCTTCCGTCTTTACCTGTCTTAAATTTTACCTTACACTTTTTTTCTTTAATTTTTGGCGGAGCTATCGGTCGAGGTTTTTCTTCTGGTTGTCTGGTTACTCTTCTTAAAAATCCCATATTAATTTTTACCTCCTGTTAATTTATTTTTAATCAAAAATATACCCAGCCATTGAGAAAATTTTTCATAATATTTTATTGCTTCTTCTAAATTACCTTTGGTGTATTCTCTATTGCCCAATTCTATATATCCGCCCATTACGACTAAACTGTGCTTATTAATGCACCATAAATCCCCATCTGATTCTAATAATTTTTTGTCGCAGATTTTTTCTAGTAATTCTGTTCTTTCTATTCGTGCTTGATTATTTACTTTTAACCATGTTAAATCTTTGGTGTTATTATAAGACCTTACTGTATGAACTTCTAGGTGTACTAAATTTATTAAAATATTTATTGCGTCCTCTAAAAATCCTAAATCTGAGCTTGTTAATTTTTCACCCATTATGCCCCTCCTCCGAACATACCTTTTACTTTTTTAACACAACAATCGTTAAACTTACTCCCTAAACTTCTTGACTGAGAAATTATATCAAATTCATCGTCGTCATTATTCCTTGTTAGAAATTTTATCAGAAAAACTATCACAATAAATACGACTATCACAATTACTAACCACTTCATAAATACCATCAATAACCTTTCCTACATTTAGTTTCTAAATCTCTTGCTTGGTTTTCTACTGCTTCTCTGTCGTCGTCGTTTATTGTTCCTGATATTCTTACTTTGCAACTTTCTGGGTCTGGGATAAATTCAACATCTGTACCAGTAGCCAATCTTTTTCCGCTTTTCTTGTTCTTAAATCTCTTACAAGTTCGAGTCCCGTCTTCGTGGTCTTCACATTCAAATCCCATTTCACTATTATTATTTCCTAAAAATCCCATTATTCACAAATTAACCTCCCTCTAAGCCATCTACATATTTTATTAAAAAGTAAAGGTTTCGCTATCGTCGGCAAATATGGATTTCTCTGTTGGAATATAAAGTCATTAAATAGTCTTGTGAATAACCAAGCTTTACATTCTTCAACACTCTCTGCGCCGTCCTTACGAGAATCTCCAATAAATAAAACAGGATAGCCATCTAATTTATCTTCGTATAATTTTATTACTGGGTCAGAACAGATGTCATACATATCATAACTAGTACAATCAATTATTTTTATTCTCTTATTTGGTTTTAATTGCATATTAAATTGTCTTATAAATTTCTTCCAAACTGCGCAATGCGGACAATCATCAACGATAAATAAAAATCTTCCTTCTGTGTAATTAGGATTTATCATACTAGTGTCTCCACGGAGCCAAACTCTGGTTCCTCAAAAAATCCTAATTTAGAATTAAATTTTCTCTCGACTATTGGGATTTCATGAACTTGTTTAAGTGCTGTGACTTTTTCTTCCGAGTAAGGAATTTCATCGACTACTTTTCCCCAGTTAATTTGATTTCCTATCACTTCGACTCCTTCACGAATTATTATCTCTTTGTTAAATTTATCTATCGTGTTATTTTCTATTGAAATTTTTGTCGGTTGTATAATTCCTATTCTTGTATTTACTACTAAAGCCTTTGGTCTTGATTTTACTATACCTAAAAATTTTAATAATTTTCTAACTGGGTTCATTTTTTATTAGCCTCCTTAATCATGTGTTCTCTCTTTGGTGAGTGAATCCTACAAAAATATTCTCCGTCAATTAAATCTTTAGCCAACTTTCTACATTTCGGGAATGAGCATCTTCTACCATCTATCCCAGTAAGTTTAGTATTTCTTCCTTTAGTCATCTTCTTTCTCCTCCGTTATTTCCATAGCTTCGTCTTCGAAAATTGTGTCTTCTGTTTTCTCTTCATCTTCTTCTACTGGTGGATTAAAGAAATCTTCGGCAGAATTTGCTATACTAGAATCCTCTTCTTCTGTAGGTAAATCTTCTGGCAAACTTGGAGGTAAGTCTGAATCCTGAGAGTAACCTTCTTTCCCTGTAGATTCGTGGACTGGGGAAACTGTACTAGTCTTTTTAGTTCCTCTCTCTGCTGTTATTGAACCCATTGATTCTGAAGAATGTAGAAGTTCTAGAAAAACAAAGTATAAGAATAGTTCTTTGGATTTGATTATTTTGTTTCCTTCTTCATCTGTATCAATTTTATTGAATTTTTGTAAAGCATTTTTAATAGGATAATAGACTAAATGATTCATACAATTAAGTAGTGAGTTTACATATCTTCTGATAAATGGGCTGTCCATAACTTTACTACCAGAATTTCTTTCATGAACTTGGAGGTCTTCTATATTTTCATCTTCTACTGTATTGAGTCTCTTGTCTACCCTTCCTAGATTTTCTTGCATGAAAATATATGCTTTATTATATTCAGTCATTAAATGATTTTCTTCGGGAGAAATTAAATTTCTAAGTAAAAGTCTCGCAGTATCTAAATAACTTCGCGCATCTAAACATTGAGTTTTAATATCTTCATCTTCGTCGAAATCTAGACAGTCATAAAACTCTCTGACATTATTTTCAATATCATTAATATTTATTGGGGATTTTCTTAAATCTACAAAATCTATAGGCATTGATATTACTCTCATCTATGCCACCCTTCTGGAATCTGATTAATAAGTCTGTGAACATCATGCATCCTCTTTGGGTTTAAAGTATAAACGCTAATCTTTCCTGGTATACTTTCATCCTGTGTTACATTTTTTGAACTCCTAAAAATTATCCCTCGACTTTTTAGATATGTTCCTCCTTTATATATCTGTGAGATTTTCATGCCAGTCAATATTCTTAACTTACGAGAATCTGCCGTTCCTCCGTTGGCTAATATTGATTTTACCATTCTCTGTTGTACGTATGGTTCTCCAAAAAATTTCTTTTCCATGAATACTATAATATAGTAATTCCCCTATAGGGATTTACCTTCCTATATTTTCTCCTGGTTTTACTTTGTCGACGGTGTCGGTTGGTGTGTTATTTTCTATAATCGTCTTCGGTGCATTCTTTTTCGCAAATGCAAACATTAATTTCCAAGCATCTTTTGCTTTCTGTTGGGCAGTCCTTCCTTCTTCATCTTCTAGAGTATCCATAAGGGCGTTGATTATTAAATCTTTCTTTTCTGTTAATTCATCTGATGTTAATTTTTGGTCTTGTAAAACTGCATTCTCTCGAGCCATAGCACCGATTGCTTTTAGGGAATCTATTGTTGAGCCGATTGCTTTGCTTGTTTCTGAATCTGCAATTTCACTTCTCTGTTTTAGAATTGTCCAAGATTGTTCAATCTGTTGAATCTTTTTATTTTTCAATTCTGTGACTTTATCTAAGTAGGCATTTCTTTCGGTCAGTTTGTTTATTTCTTGTGTCCTTTCCATTAACATCTCTTTGAATGGTCTCATATCTCTTTCTGATTCAAAGAACTCTTCACTGTCTTCATCATATCCTATTTCTGGCATCATTAATTTTTCTAAATCTGGGATAAACTTGAAATCTTTATCATAGCACATTTGAATTCTTTTTCTTTTAAACTGATTTTTAAGAGTTTCTGGTTTCCAAATAATATCACTAAGCTCTTTTCCTTCTGCCCAAACTTCTCCAGACTTTCCCCTAATACCAATATTTCCATTATTCATAACAACAAAATCCTTAAAATAATCAAATTTTCTAGAATCATCTTTGTCTACTATTTCAATTTTAAGTTTTTTATTTTCTGATAGTTTTATTGCTATCGCTCCTAAAGAAAAAGTTCCATCGTGTTTTTTATGTTCTATCTCATTTGATTTATCTTTAATCTCATTTATTAATCCTAATTCATCAATTAAGTTTTTGTCATCTACTTTTTTTATTCTTTTATCTGCTTGAATCTTTGATAGTTGTCCTTCTAATCCTGCGACCTTCTTGATAAGTTCTTTCTCCCTAATACTCTGTTCGACTTCATCTCCAAAATAAGTTTTAACTCTGTCTCTAGATGGCTTAGATTTTTTATTAATAACCCATTTCCCAAATCCTCTTACCGCTTTTTTAATCGGGTTCATTTAGTTATCCTCCTCATCCTCTGGGTCTGGGGCAAAAAATCCGTAATAGATAAATAGTAGGATTAGTATAATAATCGCAGGAATCCAAACCCAAGGAGACTTATAAAAATTCCACCAACCATCTGATTTGATTACAGAAAATTGTTGGATAAATTCACCATCTGCATAAACATGATAAACACCTTCTTTTTCTGTTAGAAAACTAACTTGTTTTCCTGTAAACTCTTGTACTAGAATTACTGCGGCTTCAGATGGGTCTGCTTGAAAATCAACATAAATTAAAGTCTCATTTTCAGCAAATTCAACTAATATTTCTCCGCCTTTTTCTATACTATCAATCGGGGTTGAATATATAATTTTTGAATGGCTTCCGACAGTTATATTTTGAGTACTTGTTGTGTATCCTAGTTTACTGACAGAGATTTCGAATGTCCCAATCGAGTTAAGAGGAAAAGGTAAACTTATTAAACTTCCATTTAAAGTAACTGTTGCATCTTCTGGGTCTGTAGTAAAATTAAGTGAATCCCCTAGGTTATATTCAGTCCCTATTGTAAAATTTATAAGTTTTGGGTTAAGATTAATAGTTTCAACTAAGTCCCTATAACCGATAAAACTCGCTCGGATTTCATAATTCTTATTTGACTTTAAAACAAGAGAATCATTTAGCATTTCAATTCCATCAAGATAAATTTTAGCATTAGTTAATATATTGCCTGACTCGTTGTCTACTGCTCGAATAGTAATCGGTTCGTCTTCTTTTGCTTCGTATAAATTTGGATAAAATTTTAATGCTAAACTAGTTCCTGGCACTATCCCTGAACTTGCTAAAATTCTAACCTCTTGAGAATACTCATTTCCGATAGGAGCGTTCTTAAATAAAAATCTAGCCCTTATTATTGTATTACCGAATTGTTTTGGCTGGAAAGAATATTCGTAAGTACTTCCTGTCTCAGTTACCCCTAACCCTTTGATATAATCATAATCTATAACTGGTTGAATTTCTATGTTGGGATTTGTAGACGTACAAATTAATTTATAGGTTTGATTTAACGCAAATTCAGAAGCTGAAAGTGAACATGTTGGGATACTAGATGGAAGGTCATCTGTGATTGGATTTATTCCTGACATAACAGTAATTATAAATTCTATATCTTTATTTAAATTCTCATACCCTTCTCCAGTCGCAGATATTGAATAGATGTAATTATATGAGCCTGTTTGAACATTTTCTGCGTTAGCGCTTAGCCTGAATAGATATTCTTTTCCTTCGATAGATGTCTCCATAAATGAGACTCCTAATGGCTCACCTTCCATAGCATCTGTACTCGTCAATGTTATATCATCAAATTTTAAATTAGGGCATCCTAAAGAAGCTACAACTCTTATAGTTGCTATATTATCATTAGTATCCCCTTGTTGAATTTTTGGCGATTTAAAATAATTTTTAGTGTAAAGGTAGCAATCTCCTACTGGTGTTAAATCTCCATCTACCGTTATATGTGATGTTAATGAACTTAATAAATCATTTCCGAACTTGGCATTAATATCCCCTGTATATATAATTGGATTTTCAGTGTCTTGAACTTCAACTATTAAGAATGTATCTCCCTCCTTTATGGAGTCATTCTTAAACGCTATGCTTTTTGACTCTGGGGTATTAGTAAGTCCTGGGTTAAATTCTATAGATACCGCTCCCGCCGAGCCACCAGTATTGTCTATCACATAATGAATTAAGATTATATCATATCCTCCTTGTTGAATTGTTTTATCTAAGTCTGGAGAAGTCAATGTAACATCCAACGCACTAACTAAACTAAATAAGAATAATCCTAGTAGGACGAATGTAATTGCTTTGTACCTCATATAATTTTAATACTGTATTATAGTATTTAAACTTTTCTATTTGCCTCTACTTAGTTGTACTGACTTTATTGAGCGCCTTGTTAATTTTTTGGCTAATAAGTACTGATATACTTGACTGTAATTTTTTTAACATCTCTCGTCCTCGGTTGAGATTTTTTAACTCTCTGTCAATATCCTTACTCATCTTGTTGACTAATTTTTTATTGTGCCTTGCTATTTTATTTATTTTTCCCTGAGACAAATCGCTCGTTTTATCGAGGATGTCGTGGTGGTTGGGACATAGGGGTGTTAGGTTTCCGAAATGATTTCTAAATAATTTATAATGTACTCTTAATCTTTTTTGGTTTTTAAAAAAACTCCTCTTAAGTATATGACAGTCTTGAACTCTTTTATTTTTACAAATTAGGCATTCTTTTTTCTCGTTGTATTTTTCGTAAAATAATCTTGTCCCTTTAGCAGAGTTATCCATTAACAAAACAGATTTCTCAATCCCTACATTTATACGGCAGAGAGCCTCTATCTTTTTCAATTCGTACGAAGGTAGATTACTATCTATTATCCCGAGGAAATCCCCTAATTCAACCAGAAATTCTTCTCTCTTGTCTGAGAGGTTTTTTAATTTATTAAGAAATAATAATGAGAAACATTTTTCTAATCTAATGTCTGAGAAGTCTGTCTTACTTGGTTTTTTTAGTTTCATAATACTATAATATAGTATTTCATATATAAACCTTGTTATATCAGGGAGAGGATTTGAACCTCCGACTTCAGCCTTATGAGGGCTGTGCTCTAACCAGACTAAGCCACCCTGATATAACTATTAGAGAAGGCTGGTTTTTAAATTTATTGTGGCAGACTACAACCTGTTAACTGCGAAAGTTCCTCGAACGATTGGACTCCTGAATAAGCTTGACCGTCTATCTTCCACGTAGGATAACCTTGAATTCCTTGACCTATACATTCGTCTAACTGTAAGTCACAGTCCACAAAATTAATCTCACTAAAACTGTCGCCAAACATTTTCTTCTGGTCTCTACAATGACCGCACCACTCGGTACCATATATCACGGCGCCTGAATCAGTCAGGCAGATTGCGAATTCATCCGATGGCTCATTTTTAACCTCACTAATACTTCTAATAGAGAATACAAATATGAATACCGCCGCAGTTATCAAGAGAGTTATGCTAATAACCTTTATTGTCTTATTACTCATTAACACTTAAACCAATTAACCTTTATAAGATTTGCTCTTAACAATTCTTCTCTTCTGGCAAGTCATGCACCAAGTAACAATTCTCTTAAGAGTCTTGCTTCCATCGGAATTTTTCCTTCCAAATCTCCTGAAAACTCTATGAATTGTTTCTTCTTTGCAATCGCTGCAAAATTCTTCACTATATTTCATCTATTCCTCCGCTTTGCATTTAGTTGAGGTCAGATGCGAGAATTAACCGCTCCAGACCTATGAAGCGATGACTAATATTTTCTGTATCATGATATTTTTTAATATTTTCTATTTATAAAGCTTTCTATTTTTTATTGTATTATTAGTAGTAGTAGTATTATTATTAGTAGTAGTGGGTGGTGGTGGTGGTGGTGGTATTATTTCGGAGATAAAGTAATTTTAAAATCTTTATTTTTAACGAAAAACACTAAAAATAAAATACTCCTGTCATAACAAAAATGGGAGTGGATTATATAAATATTGTTATAATAGAATGTATATATTAAAAGATATAGTTACTAAAATTAAAAAATTAAAAACACGAATCTCCGAATAGAAACTACTAAATAATTCAAAAATTAATCCTCATGAAATTCTATCAATACTACTACCACCACCACCACCCACTACTACTACTAATAATAATAATAATAACTTAGGTGACCTTAGTGCACGTTTTAGGTTTTGAATATATATTTATTTAAACGTAAAAAACAAAAAAACAATTCAATACTACTACTAATAATAATAATCTAAAAATCAAACGTAATTATTTTTAAAATTAACGAAACATTTAAATACTACTACTACTACAAGAAGATATGAACATAGAAAAAGAAGAAGAAGTATTAAAATTATTAGAAGGTGGGAAAAAATCTACCACAGAAATATCTGCAAAAATAAAATGGAATCATTGGAATACTTTAGAACTTCTCGAGGAGATAAAGACTCAAGGAAAAATTTTTAAAATAGAAGAAAATAAATATGTATACTGGGAATTAAAAAAACTGGTGAATAATGGAAGATAATAAAAAACTTTATGATTTTGATTTAGACCAACTCAATGGTGATACATGGGATACTGATTTTAAAAAAATAAAAGACAAGGTTCGAATGAATGATGTTTATGCAAAATTTGTCACAGTGTTATGTAAAACCTTAATAGGTAACGAAGAGCAATATATAGACATTAAGACGATAAACCATTATGTAAAAAAGACACCCGATTATATTAACAAAGTCGCAGAGAATTTTATTAATCTCAAAATGTTAATTAAGACGCAAAAGGGAAGAAAAAATTATTATATTATAAATCACGCATACAAGACAGACTGGGAATTTTTATTAAAATCCGCGCTAGAACTTTTAAAATTAGAAAAAAATAAGGTTGATAAAAAATGAATCAAATAAAAAAAATAAAATACAATGCAAAAGGAGATGTCAGAGAAGGATATTTTATAGAGACTATGAAGGGGTTGGTAGCAGTTAATATTCAACAGGGGGAATTCCAATGTATTGATGAAGATAATATTATTTCTAAAGAAGATGTCTCTATAAATAAAATTACAGGGAAACTGAAGTGATGGAAGAATCAATGGCAGAGTCACAACTAGAACAAAGTAGAGCTGAATCTCAATCTAGGTTAAAATCTCTAAGAAGTATTTTATCTACAGCAATCAAAACAATGCCGAGAGAAGAATTAATAAAACTCTTGAAGGAAAAAAAGATTATTAGATACGAGTATTCAGAAGAAAAAAAGGACGTGGTTCTAATTGAAAAAATCCTCGGAGGAGAAAATCCAAAAGGAAAAGACAAGTTAAACTGGACAAACTACTGCGCGACAAATAATAATAGAAACCAATGCTCTAATGAAAATTGTACGATGTTTCCAATATGTTTAATAAAAAATATCCCAAAAAAACAACCATGAAAAAAGAAATCAAAATTAAAAACTTAAAGAACCACCAATATTTAATCTCAAGTATGGCAGAGTACCTATCTATAATTAAAATTGCAACTGGAGACTATGGGAAAGACATTTAAAAATCACGAAGAATTTATTAAGCTACAAGAGAAAGAAAAAAGAGATTTAGACTTCGCAGAGAGACTAGTAAGACAAGTCGAAACAGAATCAATGCACGAATATCTTAACGAGAATAATATTTTAAATCAAGTAGGGAAATTATTATGAACAAATACATCCTCCTTTTCTTAAGTTTACTAATCCCTTTAATAGTTGGAATTTTAGGATGGTCAGATAATACTCAAGAATTTACTTATCCTTTTATTTTAGGTTTTATAATTTGTTTGCTTATCTATTTTCCGATGATTAAAAAGAAGGTGGAAGAATGAATATTAAACTTAAAAGATTTAGGCAGAAACTTGGTATAAAAGTAAAACAAGGAACCCATTGTCATACAGACATTTATGATAAAATAATATATATTTCCTCAGATGCCAGTGATTACGATATAGTGCATGAAATATCACATGTAATTTGTGGATATTCCTGTTGTAGAGAACATGCTGAATGGGAAGCTCATGGTGGAGCAAAAGTTTTATGTAAGATGTTTGGTGTAGATAAGAAAGAGGTCGAAGATGCAGAAGAAAGAATGGGATGTTATGCTTTCCGAACAAACCCAGAAGCATGTGCGAGATACGAAAAAGACAGGGGAATTATATCAACAAATAGAAACGAGAAATATGCCTCTGCTGAAGTTATGTTAAATGAGTTTTGGATAGAACATTTATTAAATCTATCTGCACAAGGATATTTCGGAGAGTTTTGGGAACAGATACAAGAAACAAATTTTGGACTTTGTAAGGCAGTCGAAGAATTTGGGTATTCTCTGGTTAACCACTTAGATATGAAGATATTACTAGATTCGCAGAAATCAGAGGTGTTAAGTTAAAATGGAAATTCCAACTAAGTCACAAAACACTGAAGTAATTCTAAGAAAGAATGAAATAAAATTTGAAGGCAAGACTACTGCGAAAGACATGCGCGGGTGGCTGAAGGGGAGAACTTCTAAATATGGCAGAGAAAAGAATATTGAATATCGTATGTTGTTCGAAGGAATACTAAATGCTTATAATCACTTTCATCCAGAAATAAATCTTGAAGTAGAAGTTGACGCGTGGAAAGGAAAGAGTAGTTTTAATATAATAGACAAAATTGATTCTATACTTGTTTTAAAATATCAAAAGCCAGAAAAGGGAGAAAAAGCAAAAGAAGTTCAAACAGAAATATCAAAAAAAGAAATGCAACAATTGATAGAAACTATATTATACTTAAATAAAGGAGAGCCTATAAAAACCCCAGCTCTTGCGTTAACTTTCTCTGACAGGGCTGAGTTAGGGCATAGTGGATGGCGTAGAGGAGATAACCCATTTTTTAGTGACCGAAAGATACACAACAAATTTACCTTAATGATGAATGTTTTAGATAAGCTACAGATGGTTAAATATATAGGAGGAAAGACAACAGTTTTAAATTATAAAGTTGACTTTCAACAATCTTTAGAAAATTTCTTAGATAGAGACTTCTGACATACTCCCACAGTTAAAACACATAGGATTTCCCGCTTACGGTCGTAAAACAATCACCATTCATCATATCGAACTAATCTATAAGCATTATAGAGAATCCGACCTAAAACCATAGTACAAATCAATATTAGAATTAATTTACCTACCATTTCACCTCTCACCCCTAACCAAGAGTTAGGTTAAGATATTCCTCCGCTAGTGGTTTTGTATTATCTATTATTTGTAAAATAAAATCATAACTTTGAATCCAAGTTTCAATATTTGGAGAAATAAATTTAAAATAAATAATTGTACCGAAGACGACTAGTGATATAATCAAAATAATACTTGCCCAAAAATAGAAATTCAAAAAGTAATACCAACTAGCCTTTATATTTTTTACCCCTATTTCTTTTTCTTCCATTATACTATATTATAGTATTCTAGTTTAAATAGTTTTCTATGGAAAGTTATATAAAGGAGTGTCTATTAGTTAGTTTATGGTTGAGAAGAAAGGGAGAACTAAGTGCCAAATTTTTAGTAGGGTAGTCGGATACTATCGTCCTGTGAGTCAGTGGAATTCGGGCAAACAGGAAGAATTCAGTGAAAGAAAAGTATTTTATGTTGCTTAGGTAACTATATAAAATCATATCTGTTTAGAAGGTAATATTTTAATTAATTCTTTTAGCCTATCAACAATCCCACAATCATTATTCATTTTTAATAGCCCAATATCAGAGATATTATGAACCTTACCGTGGCAAGTAGGGCACAGAGGAATTAAGTTGTCTTTATTATTATTATCATGGTTACCATCTTTGTGGTGTATATGTAGCAACATAAAAGTTTTTTTACATATAAGACATTTAGAATTAATTCTAGCCATTCCACCCCAATATTCTTTTGGGATAGACATCCTCACTGGTTTACACATATCAGAGCAATATTTGTTTCTACCACACTTCTTTCCACAAGTCAAGCAGTTGTTATTAACTAGAGGTATAGGATGGTTCTTAGCCCATATACCACATTTTTCAGGATTCTTTTTATAAAAATATTTACATTTACAACTGTTACCACAGAACTTTCTTTGATTATTCTTTAAGACTTTTCCACAATTAATACAAAAACGCTTCATATAAAGGGGTGATAAACAAAGTTTATAAATGTTTGTTATCGAACTATAGTTTAAATAATAGAATCGACTTATACTATTTCACCTCTTTTTCACCAGGGGTGTGCTGAGGTGAGCTATATCTTTAATTCGCTCCAGAACTCCCTGGTGTTTTCATTTTAACCGACAACTATTTAAATACTATAATATAGTAATATAGTATGGAGTCACATACTGAAGTTACAATGGTTCGAAAGAATAAATTGAACGGGCAAAAGACAATCACTATTCCTAAAAAAATAGAGGCGCTCGATGAGTTTGACAATATTAAAATTTCTCAAGACGAAAGCGGTAAAGTAAATCTTGAAAAACTTAATCAGTAGTTACATAAAAAATCTCAATCCTAGTCCAATAAGTAAAACTATTCCTAAAATATAAAGTAAAAACTTTGAAAATTTCTGAGTTACCTTACTTGCAATAAATAAAGCTGCTAGACCAATCATTCCTAAAATAATATTTGCCATCCAAACAGTAGGAATATTATCTTTAACACCGTCGACAACTGCATCAGCACCATTTTTTAATGTAGTCGTAAGAAAATTTACACCAGTCTTTACTATCGAATTATTAAGTATAGTTGTATTCATTTTATTAATTTGTCATTGATGATGGCATATACTATATTATAGTAAGGTATATAAAAGCTTTTCGGTTAGTCCTTTTGTATGGGGTTAGGTTTTTCGGTAGACGATTTGGACTTTTTCATAATCAGCGAAATATCTCAAGGCAATGATAGTACATGGGAAATTGCTAAAAAATACTTCGAATTAGAAAATGGTAACAAATACGAGATTACTTCTAAAAATATGTTAGTAAAAAAAAGAATTCAAAAAATGTCTGAGTGGGGACTGTTTAATATCTCTAAAGAAGAAAAGGGTTGGAAGAATGAATATCAATTAATTAAAGAGCATTTTAAAATAGGAAAGCATAAATTCCCCGACGGGTATTTCGATTCGATATATCTTAAGATTAATGATTCTTGGGTAGTCTTCCAAAAATAAGTCTTTTTAATTTATTTTCCAAAGGATTTAAATACTATATTATAGTATGGTTATATAAGTAAAATGTTTAGCTTATATTTAAAAGAAGGAAGGAAAAAATGATTCTCAAATTATTTCTGATATTTTTTATAATTCTAATTACGGGAGATGAATCAATGGTTTTTTTATCTTCAATTCACTATATCCCATTTATCTATTTATTTATAATATCAATAACAGCAAATTTAATTTCTGATATTTTTTTATATTTCTTTGGAAATATAATTGTCAAAAAATTAAAATTAAAAAAGTATAAAAAATTTAAGGACGGAGAAAGAAAGTTCAAAAAATTATTAAAAAAAATAAAACATCCAGAAAAGGTAATCTTCTTTAGCAAATTTATTTATGGTACCCGTGTTATAACGATATTAGCCTATGGTAGATATAAACCCATTTCATTTAAAAAGTTTTTATTTTATAATATTATGTCATTGATGGCTATAACTTTTGTTATTCTAGGCATAGGATGGATATTCGGTGACATCATTGCGATGTATCTTTATAATGGTATATTAATAGCGGGGTTATTAGTAGTTGTGATAATTTTTATATTTAAAAAATGGCTAAACAAAGAGTTTGTGCGATTATTCCAGCTTACAAAGAAGCAAAAAGAATAGAAGGCACTTTAATTGAAATAGAAAAATGCAAGAACGTAGACGAGATTATTGTAGTCGACGATGGCTCTAACGACGGAACAGAAGCAGTAGTAATTCCCCATAAAAGAGTTACTTATATAAAAAACAAAAAAAATATGGGGAAAGGATATGCGATGGATGTTGGAGTAAAAAATACTTCATGTAATATATTATTTTTTTGTGACGCTGATTTAATAGGATTTACTTCTAATATGATAGACGACATTATAAATGAATTATCACACAATGGAAAAGATATGTGTATTGCGGTTAGACATAAAATAAATAATAAATTTCTAACATGGAGTGGGCAAAGAGCAATAAAAAGAGAACTATGGGAGAATCTTCCAGACTTTTATAAAAAAGGGTTTAGAATCGAATTGGGCTTAAATTTTAAAAGTAAAAAATTTTCTTCATATGAATGCAATTATTCTCAACATATAAAAGAATCTAAGCATGGTATAATTGGAGGATTCTATAGGAGAATATTTATGTTATACCATATTTTTACTGCATATGTAAGATATTTTATGTTTGGTATATAATTATATCTTTCTATAAACTAAACTTTTTTTTTAGTTAGTCTTTATAAGTAAGTTAATTTAATTGTTTTAATGGTTAAGAAGACTAGAGGTAAAACTAAAGGCAATAAGTGTAGCGTAGTATCGTTGAGAGACGTCTGTAAGAATTCTAAAAATAAAGCTAAGTGTGAGCGTCGAGTTAAAAAGAAAAGGGGATGTAGTTGATGGGAAAAAAATGTAGAATAACAATTAGAAAAAATAGGAAGTCAGGAGTTTATGAGGTTAATAAATGTGGTCGTGGAATTGCATTAGGTAAAACAAAAGCAGAGGCTATTAAAAAAGCTAAAGAATTCAGAGAGCAAATTAAGAGGAAACCTAGAAAATTAGAATCTACTATATCTAGAAAATATGCAGATATACTTGAGAAAAAATATGGGAAAAAGATTTATACTAAATCTAAATCAGGCATAAGGATTATTGATTAAAATGGCAAAACCAGTCGGTAAAAATCAAAAAGCAATGTATAGTTTTCTTAAAAGAAATAAAGGTTGGCAGAGTTATTCAAAAGATTCTGTGACTAAAAAAACAGTTAGTGGGCTAAAAAAAAGGAGTTTAATCTGTGTAAGTAAAAAAACAAACCAGATGAAATTAAAAATTGGGGATAAATGTTAAGATGGCAAATTCATGTCTAACAGCTTCAATTCGTAACGGAAAGCTCTATTTGAGAACTAAGAAATCAAAGAAGTGTAAAAAGAAAGCTGAGACCGCACAAGACATAATCAACGCATCTAAAACTAGGAAGATAGTTTACAGATAGTGGGAAAGGAAAAAGTATGTAACGAAGTGTTAAAATGGACGGGAGTCGTCATAATAATACTGCTACTATCGAGGGCGTTCGGGATAATTTAGAATAAAAACAAAAATGGTAAAAAGAAAAACAAAAAAACAAATAAAAAAAAGAAACAGAGGTATAACTGTAATCTCTTCATTTATAATAGGATATATTTTATTAGTTAATAATTCTTTAGATTTTTTAATTAAATTTGGGATAAATGTTAATCAGAACGCAGTAGCTTTCCTTGCTATGTTTATCGTGTTCGTGTGGATTGTGTGGAAAGCCCAAAACGGAGAATTATAAAATGAAAAACAAATTACAAATCAAAAAAAATACACTATTAGGATTTAAGTTGAACTTAGTCGAGATGATTCCAGGAGCTATTATGATTGGAATTTTCGCTATTTCGAGAGTTGAACCAGAGGCTATGACATTATGGAGTGGAATTGTTTTAGGATTCTCTTTCTTCGCTGGGCTCTATTTTACTGGATATTTTGTGAATAAATGGAGACAGTGGATTTTCAAATGAAATGTAAAACAGGATTCAAAGAGAAAAAAGGTAAATGTATGAAGATAGTTAAGAGAAAATCTTCGAGTAGAAAAAAGAAATCATATAATCCATTCAAGATGTGGGAAAGTTATCTCGGTGCTGTAATTGGTTTTTTATTACAATTTAAAATGTGGGGGTATGAGACAACAATGAGCTCCTCTAAAATATTTTTAGTTAGTAGGTTTAAGTTACTCAGCCCTTCTAACGTCTCGCAATATAATTTTTTAACTGGATTAGATATTGTAATATTTGTGATTGCGGGTTTCCTACTCGGTTGGGGAATTTACTACTTAATAAGGAGATATAAAAAATGGATTTTCAAATAACTAAATTGGAGGAAAAAAATAATGGTAAAGAAAAAACTAATGAAACAGATTAATACCGTAGTCTTGTACTTACTAGCAGTAGGCGGACTTAACTGGGGATTGATTGCATTATTTGATTTTGACTTAGTAATGCAATTAGCTACAGCAGTGAATTATGCGGGTTTAGGAACTTTCATAAAGGCTTTAGTTGGTATCGCAGGTGTCTGGATAGGAGTACTAGCTTTTCAGGGCAAAGTCGCAATCAAGAAGTAAAATTTACCTTATAATATAAAATGATAAGAATTAACTTAATTGAAATGATGAAAAGGGGGTACTACTAATAATGGCAAAGAAAAGAAAATGTCGATTTGGCGTAAATAAGATTACCAAGAAATGTTTGAAGCATAAGAGAGCAAAGAAGTAAACATTCAAATTCTTAATCTTAACGATTAGGGAGCATAAGGGGAACGGTACCTCATACTGAGTTCCCCTTTTATTCTCTTACTATATAAGGTTCTAAGTCTTCACACAATTTTTTTATTATTTTTCCGTATTTTTTTTCTAACGGCTTAAGAGGTATCGGGATAGTTTCAGTATTAGTTTTTACGTCGCGCTTTGCGATTTTATCATACCATTCTTTACCATCTTGCTTTTGTAATTCATAATATAACATCCCGTCTTTCAATTCAACAGCAACATCTGCAATATCATTCGAACCAAGAATTTTTTCTTCAGAACTAATTGTTGATTTTTTTATCATTCGGTTTTGCATTCTCATAACTAGAGTCATAACAACTTTTTCAAAATCAGCAGACTCTTGAGGACAACGGGAAATATCCGCTTTCATGTGAGTTTTATGGTTTACGATTTTATACATTTTTCTAAATTTTTAGATTCTATTCTTCCTTCACTTACAAAACTTGAATAATCTTCTCCATATCTTTTATAGAATTTATTTGTCTGGCAGTTTTCAGTGTCTGCACAATCTCTTCCGCTTATTTTTGCTACAATACATGGGAAATATTCACATACCTTATCTCTCATTGTTCTACCTCTTCTTTTTTTAATACTTCAAATATAAAAAGTATACTTAATAAATAAAAACAAAGTCCAGATAAAATTAATCCGAAGTGATATACATGATTTGGTGTTGCAGTTATTGAAAAACTTTGTGCGATTAAGGAAACGTCTATTACTCGTTTAATTGCTAATGCTGAGCTTCCTAAATCTATTAACCAGATTCCTGTCATAAAGAATAACATCAAAGTTAATACAATTACTATTTTAACTCTTTTCATCTTCGTTTGATTCCTTTTTATTTTCTTCTTCTCTTCTTCTTTCCCAATAATCTTTCATTTTTTCGCCTCGTCTGTCACGCAAGAGGCGTCCTGTCCTAACTTTGCGTCTCTAGTTTCTTTAATAGCATAATACAATTTAGTCTCAACTGATTCTCCGCAATACTTACTCTGTATTTCTCTTACCTTATTTTTTATACTTTCATCATTAATTTCCATAAGTTACCTCGTCATTTTTTTGTAGTGCGAACAATTTTCCATCAATAATTACATCTTTCTTTAGATAATATGTTCCTTTTCTTATAAGATTAAACTTAGAAAAATAATGGAGATACCATAATGTTAAGAATACTCCACTTAATAATCCTAATCCAGCATAGTATATATTTAATAAACTCATGATAAGTCCTCTTTTTTTTGTTTTGCGTCGCCAATTTGAGATTTTTTATCAACTCCGTCATTTTCTTCATGTATTAAGTCTTTTATATCTCTAACATCTTTAATCCAATTACCAATTTCTTGATTAATTCTTTTTAAGTATGCTTCAGCTTCTTCTTTCGTTTTTAATTTTTGAATATAAATAAGTGCTGATAATTTTCTGTTTAAGCTATACATTTTATTGTCCAGGACTTCTAGGTTTACTAAGCAAGATTTCATTTTAATTCTCCTTCTTGATTTTCATGGTCTGCGTCTAGCTTAACCTCTCCAACATATCTTTCAACAACTTCTCTAATTCTATCATTCAATTCAGAATCTAATTCTTCTGCTTCTTCTACAATCTGATTACTAAAATCTGTTGTAACTTTAGCCCACTCAGTTCCTAATTGTTTTAGTATTTCTTCATGTATTTGTAATGAAAGGTCTATCATTCTTTTACTCCTGTATTTTCATGTAAGGCGTCGTCTTGTGTCTGCCATAGATATTTCTGTTGTTTAGATACTTCTTTCATTGAACTTTCTATTGAGTTGAACCTTTTCTCTAAGTCTACAATCTTATTGAAAATTTCTACGTTTGAATCTTTAATTTCATCTGTAACCTTTTTCAACACTAATGCGCCCATCAAATAATAATACTCCTCTAACTTGTGGTTTTTATCAATTTTCTTACTTACGAATAAATGTTCTGCTTTATGAATTTCTTTTGCAAGTTCTTTTATTTCTTTTGATATTTTCATTTTATTTCTTCCTCAATTATTAAAGTAGCCTTTCTTAAATGTACTGGATGTAATCCTTTGTCTTCATTCATAGCTTTTACTTTTAGCTTTCCTCTATTCAAGCCTTCTTCACTTGCTCCAATAAATTCTATTCTTCCTGCTCCATCTGATAAAACTTGTGGGTTACCTTTAGTCCATTCTTTCTTTTGGCAAATTACATAAACTCTTCTTTTCATTGTGATTCTCCTTTGACATTTAACTGGTCTTCATGTAAGGCGTCGTAATCTTTTTCTGTTGGTATGTCTTTTGTTTTAATTATATCACACATAGTTATTGCCTTACAATCATCACATTTTCCATACATCATTAAAACTTTTGGCTTACTTTCATCTCCATCTTCTAACTCAGTTGTGAACTGTGGTTCTAGTGTTTTCTTACATTTAGCACACTTTGGTAATGGTAGTGTTATTGGTTTTCTCATGCTCCTACCCCTTTGACATTGTTGTCGTCTTCTTTAATTTCAATAATTATGTTTTCAGCCTCAATACATTCCATATCATTTTTCCCAATCCCGTTTGTAACATTTTGTTTTAATTCTTTTAATGTTTTT
>Ga0208769_1000133_pt1 | contig 38401 bp, 42 predicted proteins | sample AntAceMetag02UKC_FD_184768 | JGI IMG/M metagenome (GOLD analysis project Ga0208769, IMG submission 184768) | Saline lake microbial communities from Ace Lake, Antarctica- Antarctic Ace Lake Metagenome 02UKC (SPAdes) (version 2) | ecosystem: Environmental > Aquatic > Non-marine Saline and Alkaline...
TTTACCTTTCTCTTCGGTGATTAATGGTTTTATTTTCTCAGTTAATTCTTCAAAAGAAATTCCTTGTTCTGATTTTTCTTTAATCCCAGTTCCAACTTTTCCTATTTCTAAGAATCTCTTTTTCTTTTCATCTTTGCAAGAAAGAATAAAACTAGATAACCAACCTGAACGTTTCCCTTTCCCATATTCTGCTCCTGTAATTACCAAGTCTAAATCTCTTTCTTCGGGTTTTATTTTTAACATATGTCCAACTCTTCTTCCTGGTTGATATCCTGCTTTCAAATTTTTCATCATAATTCCCTCCTGGTTATCTTTTAATGCTTTTTTATAAAATTCTTTTATTTTCTTTTCGTCACCTGTTATAATTTGTTTGGAATAAATTATTTTGTAGGGGTGTTGGGTTATAATTTTTCTTAAGAGAGCAGCTCTTTTTTCAAAAGGTTCGTCAATAACGGATTTACCATTATGATAAATAATGTCAAAAATATTTATCTCTACAGGGAGTTCTTTTTGCAACTTTTCTATATTGTGTTTTCTTCTGATTCTTTGGCTTATGCTTTGGAAGGGTTTATACTCTTTTGTTTTTTTATCGAACCCAACTGCTTCTGAATCAAGAATTGCTGAATCTGCTTTTACATATTTCCTTATATAATCAGTAACCTCTGGGAATTGTTTCGTGACGTTTTCCAAACTTCGCGTGAATAAAATTACTTCTTCTCCTTTTTTGTGAATTACTAATCTGAATCCGTCATATTTGTATTCTATGGCACAGGGTTTTCCAAGAGATTTAAGTCCTTCTTCGATGCTTTTAGCTTTTTGTGCTAACATTGTTTTAATGGGTTTTCCAACTTGAAGAGACACTTTATCTAATTCTTTTAGTTTCCCTTTTTTTGCTGTATCAAAAACAACAGCTAAATCATTAGATTTATCAATTGCATGTTGGATTTTTTCTGAGGCTTTTTTTTGGTCGTCAAAAAATGCTTGTGCTAAGGATTCTCTGACTGTACCTTCCTGTACGCCAATTCGTAAATCTCCAATTAATGTTCTTACTAAATATAATGCTTCCAAGGGAGTTGCAGAAGTTAAGAGTTCTGTTATTAAAGAAATTTTCTTGTTTACTGTGCCTTTTCCTTCTAATCCAGGAAGTTGCCGTAAATTTTCTAAAACTTTTTTTGTGGTTAAAATATGACTGTGTAAGGTAGATTGTTTTTTGTGGAGTGTAAGTTTTTCAGAAACCTTTCCTAAATCTCCGAGTGCTTTCCATTCTCGAACAATTTGATTTATCTCTGTTCCTGTTGCTTTCGAGATGGCTTTGATTGCTAATTGATTACTAATCCCAATCCTTCTTTCATCATATTCAGGATAAATATCTCCAAGAAGTAAATACATAATATCTTTATCTTCATCTGAAATATATCTTAAGAATTTAGAAAGAATTTTTGTTTTCTCAAGGCGTTTTGTCGTAGAAGAAAGTTCGTTATATAACTCTGCAAGTTTTTGATACCTCATAAATTAAAGAATAATTAAAAGTTTTTAAGTTTACTCTTCTTGTAACTTCATGGGTTGTCCACAACAAACGAGTTCTCCTGCGCCCTCTTGTAAAACTTTTACAACATTTCCGCAGATTTCACATTTGTAAACTTGGTTTTTTTGTGTCATTTTAATAATTCTCCTTCTGCTTCTTTTTCCATTTTTTCCAATCTGTCGTAGTAGTCAGCAAATTCATTCAGGTGGGCTAAAGCTATTTTTCCAGTCATAATTGGGTCATCGTTTGTTACATTGGTGTGTGCATCCACTGTTCCATGTTCCAATTCAATATCCAGCCCCATTCTGAATTGGTCAACATCAAACTTGTCCCAGGTAATTCCAAGTTGTTCACCAATTTCTTTTGCTTCTTCTGAGGTAAATTTTTCTTTAGGCATAAAATTATTACGAGAAAGATGTTTAATTAATTTTTGGAAATTATTTTCCTCTTCTCTTACCTGCTCTTACACTTGGTCTTACTTTAGAGGTTGGATGTTTATTTCTTAACCCTCTTGATTTTTTGGCAGCAGATGTTAGGCCCCTCGCGGCTCTTTTTTTATTTGCATCTTTTCCAATCCAGTTTATTGTTTTATCATTTTTAATTTCTGGTTTAGAAGGGTCAACCATAATAACTTCATAAAAATAATGGATACCATCTTTACCAATTAGATAAGAATTTAATACTTCTAATGTATTGTACTTTCGTCCTGCTCTTTGTTCGGCAATCCATTTGTAGTTCATTTTTAATGTCTTTCTGATTGTCATTCTTTTCCCTCTTCTTCCTTTGTTTGGTCTGGGTTTTTTATGTCCCCCTCTCTTTAATCTAACTCTGAAAATTACAAATCCTTTTTTGGCTTTATATCCTAATGCACGTGCCCTGTCTAATCTCAATGGTTTGTCTACTTTTGTGATAGCATCGGTTTTACGCCATTCAGTCATCCGTTCTCTAAGCACCTTTTTGTCTGGTTTTTTCCATGCTTGTCTTATTTGATGATAAAATCCTTTTGTCATAGATTATTGAGAAAGAAATGCTTTTTAAAATTTGGGGTTTCATAACTTTTATAAATATCCCCTTTGTAACCTTTTTATAACTGAAATTTTAAATTCTGTTATATGAGCCTGTAGTTCAGCCTGGTAGAACGCTGCTCTGATAATGGTTCGACTCTTTCGGGAGTTGGATATTGGTGAGGCAGAAGTCCACGGTTCAAATCCGTGCAGGCTCATTAATCTTTAATTTCGAATTCCAAGGTTAATTTTTCTTTAGAAAAAAGATAATCAATGATTGGAAAATTTATTGGGATGCTCTTAAAATAAGCTTGCTTTTTGCCAATGGCTTTTATTTCAATGCTACTCTCAAGTCTAAGTATTGAAATATCTTTTAATCCATTTACCTCTGGAAGTTCTATATCATAGATTACTTTATCTGACAATCTTTTAATGCTGGTTTTCGGTTCTTCTTTTTTAAGTTCTGAAAATTTTTTTAAATTTTCTTTAGAGAATTGCTCTGGCATTTTTTTTATTTGTTTTTTTATTTGCCCTATCGGATTTACTTTTATTTTTGTAGGATTATTCCCAGAAGTTGAAATGCTTATGCTCATTCCGTGTTTTTTTTCTTTTTCATCTGCACTTTTTTTTGGTTCATCAAGCATGCCATTCATTTGCTTCCCTAAATTTTTCATTAAAGAATTGAATATCATATTAAAACCAGGGGGTAATTGAAAATTATTTTTAGAAACTAAATCGTCTTTCCCAAGCATACCCCAGTCCCCTTGATCAAAGTTTTCATCTGTGGCTCCACAATGGGGGCAAAACCGATAGTCTTCGCTAATCTTTTTTCCACATTTTTTACATACTCGCTTTTTGAACATAGCTTAATTTATGTTTAACTTCATTTAAATAATTTTGCTGTTATTTGTCTCTTAAGTATTTTTTAATTGACATAATTTCATGAACTTCTTCTGATAAACTTGGTTTTAACTGTTTGAAAACCAAGTTCTTTAATGCCTTTTTCCCATCTAATCTTTCAGTTTTTCTTATTTCTTTTATTTTTGGAATCCAGATAAAAACAACAACCATTCTCATTAGACCCCCTAGGAAGAAGATAAAGAATAATGGTGTTGTGAAACTTATTGTTAAATATTTTATGAGAATTGCTCCAAGTCCAGCACCTAAGAAAACACCGATACCAATTAATAGGTTATAATATGAAACTGCTAATCCTCTCTTTTGATCTTGGACATTATCATAAATGAAATTACTTGAAGAAAGATTAAAACCTGCCCAGGAAATTCCGCTTACAAGCGAGGGAATAAGAACCATGTAAATAGGAGAAGGAGATAAAATCCATAAAATGGGGATAATCGGAATTAAAAGAGAGGTTATTGCTAAAACTTTATAATTTCCATATTTGTCTGCAAAATTCCCCCACAATCTTAAAACACTAATGGAAAAAACTGAACCTGCTAAAATTACAACCATATAAATTATATAATTAAATTCTAAATATCTTAAAAGATAAACTGCAAGTAAAGGTGCTGAGATTGAACTTGCGAATGCGAGGAACGCTCTAAAGAGTGAAAATTTCCCAAAATTAGTTTTATTGCTTTTTTTCAAAAAATCCCAAAAGGAAAAATAATATCCTTTTTTTAATTTTATCTTGGGTTCATATTGTTGTTTGAAGGTGTGTCGTGACATCATTCTAAAAGTAAATGCTAGTGCAAAAAGGACAATAAATCCAAACATTGTCCAGCCTTGTTTTTTAAAGTAACTTAAAAAGACCGAAGCAAGCAGAGCTAAGGTTACAGAACTAAAACCAGTTAGAATATTTCTTTTAGAGAACCATCTTCCTCGGAATTTTGTATCTGTAATATCTCCTAACCAGGAAAACCATGCAGGCCCAACACTATATGCTGCGATCGTGAAAAGTGCAAAAAAGAATAAAAGAAAGAAGGGTAAGAAACTAACTAAAATTCCTTTGTAAAAAAGAAAAGCAATTGTTATTAATGGTATCCAGATTAGAGCTTCGAAAAGTACAGCTTTGAGAATTATTTTCTTTCTAGAATGTTTTTCGATGAGTCTTGAACTGACTGTTTGTGCTAAGGGGCCTAAAAGTCCGGAAATAGAACTTAAAAGTGCAACTGCAGAATTGCTTGCGTTTATTGCTATAGCAAAAGGAGAAATATAACTGTTACCAAAAGCACTACTTGCAGAAGCTAAAATCCCTTCTTTTATACTTAATCTCCTTGAACGGTGCTTTAGCTCTTTCTCTGAAATTTTTCTCACCATCTTTTAGATATATCGTTAAAGAGATATTTAAATTTGTTGGGTAAAATTAAGCTGTGGAGAATAAATGCGCCAACCGGGGGTCGAACCCGGGTCACAAACTTGGGAAGCTTGTATACTGCCACTGTACTATTGACGCTTGATATAAAATAATTAACTTTATTAATAATATTTGTGTTTTGTTCTTATGGTAAAAAAGTTTTATGTTACAACTGCAATTGATTATGTGAATGCAAAGCCACATATTGGACATGCGTTTGAGAAAGTTTTAGCTGATGCTATAGCGCGGTGGAAAAAACAACAAGGAGAAAAAGTTTTCTTTTTGACTGGAACAGACGAAAACGCACAGAAAAATGTTGTGGTTGCGAAGGAAGAAGGAGTTCCCACAAAGAAGTTTGTGGATAGGAATTCTAAATTTTTTATTGATTTGTGTAAAAAGTTGAATGTGCAGTATGATAGATTTATTCGGACGACTGAAAAGGAGCACGAAAAAGTTGTGCAAAAGATTTTTAAGAAAGTTTATGATGCGGGGGATATTTACAAGGGGAAATATGAAGGATATTATTGCACTGGTTGCGAGGCGTTCATTACTGAGAGAGCGTTGGTTAATGGAAAGTGTCCTGAGCATGATAAAAAACCAGAATGGTTCTCAGAAGAAGCGTATTTTTTTAAGTTGAGCAAATATAAAAATAAATTGATTAAATTTGTTAAAGGATATATTATTCCAGATTCACGGAAGAAAGAAATTTTGTCAAGGTTGGAGAATGAAGAGTTGAGGGATTTATGTGTTTCTCGAATTGGGCTGGATTGGGGAATTGATTCACCGATTGATAAGAAATTTAAGATTTATGTTTGGTTTGATGCTTTGATTAATTATGTTACTGGAGCGAATGGAAATTGGCCAGCAGATGTGCACGTAGTTGGAAAAGGGATTAATTGGTTTCACTCTGTTATTTGGCCAGCAATTTTAATGTCTGCGGGTTATGATTTGCCGAAAAATCTTTTGGTTCATGGATATCTAAATTTGAAAGGACAGAAAATTAGTAAGAGTTTGGGAAATACAATTGACCCTGTTGAACTTGTGGATAAATATGGAGCAGATGCAGTTAGGTATGCTTTGCTTAGATGCTCTGTTTTTGAAGACTCAGATTTTTCAGAAGATATTTTGATAGAAAGGAATAACAGTGAACTGGCGAATAAGTTGGGAAATTTAGTTTCAAGAGTCGCAGGTTTGATTGAGAAGAACGGTATTGAAAAAAGTGAGAATAAACTTTTGAAAAAATTGAAAACAAAACAGATTGAGAAGTATTTTGAAAATTTTGAATTTGATAAAGCACTTAATGAAATATTTGCTTTTATTGATGTTTGTAATGAGTATGTTCAGAATAAGAAACCTTGGGAAACCAAAGACAAAAAAGTTTTATTTGAATTAAAAGAAGCGATTTTGAAAATCGCGGATTTGCTTTTGCCTTTTATTCCAGAATCTGCCGAGAAGATTAAGAAACAATTCAGTGCCAAAAATATTAAAAAAGGAGAGATTTTGTTTAACAAAGTATAATGGAAGGAATAGTTGAATTCAAGGACTGGGAAAAAGTTGATTTACGAGTTGCGCAGATAAAAAATGTTGAAGAAATTGAAGGTGCGGATAAACTTTGGAAATTGACTTTGGATGTTGGAGAAGAGATTGGAGAAAGAATTGTTTGTGCAGGATTGAAGCAACATTATTCTCAAAAAGATTTGAAGGGAAAGAAAATAATTTTATTTGTTAATTTAGCTCCGAGAAAAATGCGAGGTGTGGAAAGTCAAGGAATGATTTTAGCAGCAGTGAGTGAAGATGAAAGCAGAGTTATTTTAATTTCTTCAGAGAAGGATATTGAAGTCGGAAGCAAGGTTAGATAATTAATCTTTATTAAAAATTCTTTTCCATAAATTTAATCTATCTTTCTTTGAATCATATTCTACATCAAGAAGTTTTGCTGCAATTTCTTTGTAAGCTCTAGCAGCATTGCTTTTAGGATGAGTGTGTACAACAGCTCCTTTTTGCCTTAATGCTCTTGAGATTGAAACATCTTCAGGAATCATTCCAAGAATTGGGACTTCTAACATCTCTTTTACTGTTTCTGGCGACATTTCAATATCATTCTTTTTAACTCTTGTAATAATAACTCCCATAACTATCTTTTTCTGCTCTTCTGCTAATTTAATCGTCTTTAATGCATCAGTTATTGCTGGCATTTCTGGGTTCGTAATAATGATTAATTCATCTGCCATATCAATTGTAGACATTGCTTCTGTTCCCAAACCTGCTGCACTGTCAACGATAATGCAGTCAGATAGTTTTCTAAAATCTTCTTTAAAATCTTTAATTCTCTCTGGTTTAATCTTTTTTAATTCTTTAAGAGATAATGAAGACGGCATAATTTTTAATCCAGATTCATGTTCGTAAACAGCTTCAAATGGTTCTGCTTTTTTTGTAAGAACATGATTTAAATTTATTGGAACTTCTGGAGAGTTTAAATGAATCCCTACATTTGGTGTTGTTAAATTCCCATCAATGATTAATACATCTTCCCCAAAATGATTCATTGCTGCGGCTAAATTTATGGTTGTTGTTGTTTTTCCAACTCCGCCTTTACCAGAGGTTATGACAATAATTTTTTTCATTTTAGATGAATGTATTTTACCTTAAAAGAAATTGCTTTGTTGTGCTTATAAATTTTTCTAACTTCTCTGCATACTCCTTTAATTTTTCTAAGTTTATAGCTATTTCATTACCTTGATAAAAAACTGTTAAAGTTACATTTTTTCTGAATTCTCCGATTCTTTCTGTTCTTAATTCCCTAATTTTTCTGAATATTTTGTAAAGTTCAATAACTTCTTGAAAGTTTTCATCTTTCTTAAATAGCTTCTTAACTTGTTCTATTTGTCCAAGGGGATTTGTAGGAATCGCTGAAATTTTCTTTTTCTTTTTAGCATGTAATAGGATTTTCTCTATACTTGTCTCAATCATTCTACTCCACCTAAGAATAAGGTTCATGATAACGTCGCACGTTTTCGTGTACTTTAAACTTACATAAAGAAGATGGTCTGCACTGATTTTTTCTTGAATTATATCTTCCATAAACTCTCCGAGAACTATGTTTAATCAAGATTAACTCCTTTTTATATTTATCTGCATTTTATCTTATTTTTGTTAATGTTTTTTCTAATATGCTTTTTGATAAACGGAAAAATTCTTTTATTTTTTCTAAAGTAATTGTGTCCTTTTGTAAACTTTCTGACAAAATAATTACTTTTCCATTTTTTAAAAATTCTATTGTGCTTTGTTTGTGTTTTTCTACAAGTTCAAATAAGTCTAAAATTGATTCTATTTCTTCTTTTGTAATTTCATATCTCTGGGCACATTTATCTTTAAATGTTCTGAAGTTTGTTTTGGGATTTGAATACAAATCTACTCTTTTGTAAAGATATTCATATTGTAATATGGAATTTATGCAACGAATTAATACTTCCTTTGTTTCTGTGATAATTTTCAAGAGAATTTTTTTATCTTGAATTAAAGGAAATGTGACATAAATCATATGATCAATTACTTGAATTGTCCTTTGGGCTTCTTGAATGTTTTCCAAGAATTTTTCCATATTTATAAAAGTGTGTCAGATTGATATAATTGTTGGTATTTTTGGGATATTCCTCAATTGCAATAATCTATATAAACTAAATGAGGGTTTTTATCTTATGGTTCTTATGGAAGCAAAGAAGCATAGTTGTGGAGAAGCATACAAAATTATCAAACAAATGTTTGGTTCTGTGAAGGTTGGTGAAAATGTTTGGTTAGGTGACCTTTGTTATTGTGAGAAGTGTAATATTTATGAATTTTATGAGCAGGAATTTGGAAGTGAAAAAGAGGCAGATTCTTTTTTAGAGAATAATTTAGAAAAATTAATTGAAGAACAGCCTCTTAAAGTTATTTACTTAGTTCCAGAATAGATTCTGCTAAATCGCCTGTTTTTTCTAACGATTCTTTGGCTTGTTCTTCAGTGCAATTAGTTTTCTCAACGATTGTTTGAACATCTTCCTCGTTTGAAGTTTCTTCGCTAACTTCACCAGAAATTTGGAAACTATCTTGTCCTTGCATGCTCACTTTGGTTACAGAAGGATTATCAATGATTATTTTGCCGCCATCTTTTTCAATTATCACACGAGAAGCATCTATTTCTTCTTGTCCTATGCCCATTTGTTTCATCACTTGTTGCATCTTTTTTGGATTCATTCCGGGAAACATTTTATTTTATGAAAACCCCCAAAAGAATTCTGAATACGATTATTAAGAGAATAAATGCAAGTACATGTGTTGGTTTTAGATTAAATTTGCTTTTGTATTCTTCTTTAAACCGCATGATTCCTCCAAATCCAGAGGGCACGTTGATGTTGCTGTCTGCCATGATTTTTTGATGGGATTTTTATATTTAAAGCTTTCCAATTAATAAACAATTTTAAAAAGTTCTTAATTGTAAGATTAATATGGCCAAAGGGAATTTTGATTTTGGAGAAATTGAAGAGAAATGGAAAAGATTTTGGGATAAAGAAAAGATTTATCGATTCAATCCGCATTCTAAAGAAAAGGTTTATTCAATAGATACTCCGCCGCCGACATTATCTGGGGGGATGCATATTGGGCATGCGTGTTCTTATTCCCAACAAGATTTTATTGTAAGGTATAAGAGAATGCGAGGATTTAGCATATTTTATCCTTTCGGAGCAGATGACAATGGGTTGCCAACAGAACGACTTGTTGAGAAAAGAAAAGGCGTTCGGTCAAAAGAAATGCCGAGGGCAGATTTTGTTGAATTGTGTATGAAGTTTTTGAAAGAAGAGAGACCGAAATTTATTCAAGATTGGAAAAATATGGGGATAAGTTGTGATTGGAATTTAGCATATTCTACTATTGATGATCACTCAAGGAGGATTTCTCAGTGGTCTTTTTTAGATTTGTACAAAAAGAAACGAATGTATCGGAAAGATGCGCCTGCGATGTGGTGTCCTGAATGTAGAACGGGCGTGGCTCAAGTAGAAGTTCAAGATAAAGAAGTAGATTCTATATTTAATGATATTGTGTTTAAAGTTGAGAACAAAGATTTGATTATTGCGACGACAAGACCAGAGTTGCTTCCTGCTTGTGTTGCGGTTTTTTATCATCCAGATGATAAGCGATTTAAGAAATATAAAGGGAAGGATGCAAAAGTTCCACTCTTTGATTTTGAAGTTCCTATATTAGAAGATAAGAGGGTTGACCCGAAGAAAGGGACTGGGATTGTTATGTGTTGTACTTTTGGAGACCAAACAGATATGGAATGGCAGAAAGCTTACAATTTAGAGATAAAGATGGCTATTGATGAAAGAGGTTGCATGACTAGCGTTGCTGGAAAATATAAAGATTTGAAAGTTAAAGAAGCGAGAAAAGAAATTATTGCAGATTTGAAGAAACACAAATTGTTGATTTCTCAAAAGCCAATAATTCATGTGTGGAATGTTCACGAAAGGTGTGGAGCTGAAATAGAATTCGTTAAAAGTAAACAATGGTTTTTGAAATATCTTGATTTGAAAAAAGATTTATTGAAGTGGGGAAATGAATTGAATTGGTTTCCGAAGCATATGAAAAACAGATATGATAATTGGGTTAAAGGATTGCAGTGGGATTGGTTAGTTTCTAATCAAAGACATTTTGGAGTTGCGTTTCCTGTTTGGTATTGTAAGAATTGTGGGGAAGTTATTGTAGCAGAGGAGAAACAACTTCCTGTTGATCCAATTAAAGATAAGCCGCCGGTGAAAATTTGCCCGAAATGCAAATCAAAAGAATTTATTCCAGAGACAGATGTTTTGAATACTTGGTTCACTTCTTCGATGACACCACAGATAGTAACACAACTTGTTGACGAGAAGTTTCAAAAGAAAATTTTCCCAATGAATTTGAGACCGCAGGCACATGAGATAATTAGTTTCTGGCTTTTTAACAGTGTGGTTAAATCTAATCTGCATTATAAGAAAAATCCTTGGAAAGATGTTGTGATTTCTGGGTTTGTAACTTTGAAAGGAGAGAAAATGTCGAAGTCAAAAGGGAATGTGATTAAACCGCAAGAAGTGATGGAGAAATATGGAGCAGATGCAATAAGATACTGGGCAGGTTCTTCAAAACTTGGTGCAGATTTTGATTATCAGGAAAAAGATGTTGTTTCTGGGAAAAAATTTGTGAATAAACTTTTGAATGCCTCAAAATTTGTTTTTATGAATCTTGAGGATTGGAAAGGTAAGAAGCCCCAGAAGTTAGAAAAAGATGACATTGAATTTTTAGGAAAATTAAATGAAGTGATTAAATCTTCTACAAAAAACTTTGATAAATATGAATATTCTAAAGTTAAACAAGAAGTTGAGCAATTTTTCTGGTCTGATTTTTGTGATTATTATCTTGAGACAGTTAAGAAACTTCTTTATACTGGGCATGGAAATAGAAAATTGTCTGCGCAATACACTTTGTATAATTCTTTATTGACTATCTTGAAATTAATGGCGCCGTTTACCCCGTTTATTACAGAAGAGGTTTATCAAAAATATTTTAGAAAATTAGAGAAAGTTAAAAGCATCCACATTTCTAGCTGGCCTGAATCTGGAAAAGAAATATACAAAGGAGACTGGGAAATTATCAAGGAAAATATTTCTAAGGTTAGACAAGCGAAATCTAATGCACATGTTTCTTTGAACACCCCTGTCGAAATTACTTTGCCTAAGAAAGATTACAGAGTGATTAAGGATTATGAGAATCGTTTTGTTGAAACATCTGGGGCAATTTGTGTTAATGTTGGAGAAGAACTTAAGATAGAGATTGTATAAAATACTTTTAATCACTTAATTTTATAAATTGCTTACTATTCTTCTAAATATGGCTTTTACCAAAGATGAATTACAAGAAATCGTTCTGAACCTTAAAGAGCATAGAGGAAATCATACAGAATTGATTAGTGTGTTGATTCCGTTTGGGTATGATGTGAATTCTGTTCAGAGGCAACTTGAAGGAGAAAAATCTACAGCTAAAAATATCAAATCTACAACTACGCGCAATAATGTTTTAGATGCATTAGATAAAATAGTTCGGCATTTGAAAGGATTAAAGAAAACTCCTGAGAACGGTTTAGCTGTTTTTTGTGGGAATGTTTCGCGAGTTGAAGGGCAACAAGATTTGCAGTTGTGGGATATTGAACCCCCCTTGCCTTTGCGGACAAGACTATACAGGTGTGATAAAGAATTTGTTTTAGAACCTTTGGAAGAAATGTTGGAAGTTGATGAGGTTTTTGGATTACTTGTTATGGATAGAAAAGAAGCGACTATTGGTTTATTAGAAGGTAAGAGAATTGAAGTTTTGCAAAAGATGACTTCTGGAGTTCCGAGCAAAGTTCGAGCTGGGGGGCAGAGTAGTCAAAGATTTCATAGAATTACAGAAGGTTTGACAAGAGATTTTTATAAAAGAATTGCAGAAGAAGCAAAAAAAATATTTTTTGATATGCCTAAACTTGCGGGAATTCTTGTTGGTGGGCCGATTCCAACAAAGGACGAATTTTTGGATGGAGGTTATTTTGTGACTAAATTAAAAGAGAAAGTTATTGGGAGAGTAGATATTGGAGATACTGATGAATCTGGACTTAAAGAACTTGTAATGAAGGCTCAGGATATTTTAGCGAATCAAGAAATTATTTATGAGCATCAGATTATGGAAAAGTTTTTTGAGACTTTGGGGGAAAAACCAGATATGTCAACTTTGAAAGAACCAGATACAAGAGAAGCTTTGAAAGTAGGAGCTGTTGAAACGTTATTTTTATCTAAAGATATTGAGAAAACTTTGGCTTTGGATTTAAAAACTATGGCAAAGAGTATTGGGTCTAAGGTTGAAATAATTTCAGTAGAGACAGAGGAAGGACAGCAATTTAATAATCTTGGCGGAATTGGTTCTATTTTGAGATTTCAGATTTGATAAATTTTTAAACAACTATTTCTTGATTGTTTAATGCAGAGTGAAACAGTAAAAGAGTTAGATGAATCAAAAGAGGCTGAAGATTTAAGACGACTTGAAGCAGTGCTTTTTGTTTCTGGTAGATTTTTGAATATGCAAGAACTTATTTCGTTTACAGATTTGAATCCGATAATTCTTGGAGAGTTGATTGAAAAACTTCAGGAAAAATATAACAAAGAAAGTTCTGCAATAGAAATTGTAGAAAAAAATGGACTTTGGAAAATGGATGTTAAGCCAGAGTATTCTGATATTATTAATAGAATTGCCACAGGTTCTTCTGAATTTGGTAAGGCGGAAAAAGAGACCTTGGCTATTATTGCATACAAGCAACCGATTAAGCAATCTGTTATTATTAAAATAAGAGGCAATAAAGCCTATGAACACATAAAGAAATTTGTTGAACTTGGGCTAATAAGACGAAAGAAAGTAGGGCACACTCATGACCTTTTTATTACAGATGAATTCTATGACTATTTTAATATGCAAAGGGATGGCAATTCATTACAAGAATCTTTAAAAGAATAAGGTCCTGAAGAATGAGATGGAATTACTCCCGATAATTTATCTTATGTATATGTTTATTTCTATTTATTTGTTAACACTTTACTTTATGTTGTACTTCAATAATAAGAAGACAATCTTTGATTATCCTAAACTCAAAAAGAAGTACTCTGTCTCTTTTGTTATTCCTGCGTGGAATGAAGGGGGAACAATTGCAGAGACTATTGAAAATATATTTGCCCTTGATTATGATAATATTTCTCAAGTGATTGTTGTTAATGATGGTTCAACAGATAATACTAAGGAAGTTGTAATGAATTTGCAAAAAAAATACCCTAAGATAAAACTAATAAATAATAAAAAAAATACTGGCAATGCTGCAGGAGCAAAGAGTATTGGAGCGAAATATGCTACAGGAGAATTGATTGTTTTTACTGATGCAGATAGTTATCCTGCGAAAGATTCGTTGAAAAAAATGGTGGGATTTTTTGATGAAGAGAAGGTGGGTGCAGTTACTTGTGTTAATATGCCAAGAAATCCAACTAAGTTTTTTGAAAAAATTCAAGCAATAGAATATTCCCTTATTACTTTTACAAGAAAATTAATGGGTTATATGGATGCAATTTATGTTGTGCCAGGACCTTTGGGGCTTTATAGGCGTTCTGCTTTTGAAAAAGTTAATGGTTTTGATACAGAAAATATGACTGAAGACATTGAGATTATTTGGAATATGACCCATGCAGGATATGAAAGAAAAATGTGCCTTTCTACCTATGTTTTGACAACTGTTCCTACTAAATTAAAAGAATGGTACATTCAAAGAAAGAGATGGAATATTGGAGGAGTGCAATGTTTACTAAAATATAGGGGGGGATTTTTTAAAAAAGGCATGCTTGGTCTTTTTATCTTGCCTTTTTTTACCGTGCAATACCTTCTTGGATTATTTGGAATGGGGGTGTTGCTATATCTCGTTATAACAAAATTTCTTAAGACATATCTTTTTACCGCATATTCTATTCCTGTTGGCACGGCTCTTTTAACTATGAATGATTTACATATAACTGCAAGTTTTCTTAATTATTTGGGAATTATCCTCTTTGTAGTGTCAGTTGCTTTTACATTAATTGCATTGTCTATTATGAGAACGCCATCATCGTATAAGCACAATCCTTTTAATCTCTTGTTTTTTTCAATTATTTACCTTGCAGCTTATCCATTTATACTTGTTACTTCCATCTACAGTTTAATGAGGAAAAATTATAAGTGGAGATAAAAGAATTAAAATGATAAAAAAACAAAAGAGAATATTTTTGTATGCTTTGGTGATAACTCTTATAATTTTTAATTTGGGAATTTTTATGGGATCTCTGTTAGAGAGTTCTAGAATTAAGGATATCAATGCTATGTACCTTGAAGCAGAAATGGAATTGCTTGATCAGAGAATTCAGAAGGAATCTTTAGAATTGCTTGAACTTGATTGTGATTTACTTGTTCAAGAAAACATAGCTTTTGCAGATAGAATTTTTCAAGAAGCATTGATTATACAAAAATTTGAAGATGCGAATAAAATGAATGAAGAAATAATTTTTCAACACCAGAGGTATGATCTTCTTAGAACTTTGTTCTGGATGAATAGTATAAGAATAAAAGAACAATGTAATTCAGATTACCACAATCTTGTTTATTTTTATAATTTCGATAAACCTTCCTTGGAACAAGAAGCTAAACAAAAATTCTTTTCAAACCTTCTTATTGAAATTAAAGGAGAATATGGAGATAAGGTCATGTTGATTCCTATTGCTGCAGATAATGATTTGTCTTCAATTGATTTGTTAGTGAATTATTATGGGTTAACTGAATTTCCTGTAATTTTGATTGATGAAGAAATTCAAGTAACTGATTTAAATGGAAAGGAAGATATTGTTAAGTATCTTTCTTAATGTATATCTCACCACAGCAATATTAAAAAATGAATTTGACATATTTTAACAATGGATGAATGTGCTAAATGTGGTATTTCTGGAGAGAAAGCGAGGTTGTTCGATGTGATCTCTAAGGAAGGAATTATTAAGGTTTGTAGCCATTGTCTTTCTGGAACTGGTCTGCCGTTGATTAAGCGTCCCACAAGCACCCAGATAAATGACTCAGAAAAATCTCAATCTTATAGAGAAAGCGTTAAGCAATTTAATAAGATTCCTGGAACAAGCAATTATCCGCGTAGTAAAGAAGATGTAAATTTAAGAGAGATTGTTGATAGAAATTTGAATATACCTTCTAAAGAAGAAATGAAACCGCGGCCAGATTTGGTTGATAATTTTCATTGGGTGATTATGAGGGAGAGGAGAGCTAAACATATTTCAAGAGAACAATTTGCAAGAGATATAGGAGAATCAGAGACCTTAGTTAAGATGGTGGAACAAGGAGTTTTGCCTGAAAATGATAATAGAGTTATTAATAAAATTGAAAGTTATTTGAATATCAGTCTTCGGAGACCGGGGTTTAAAGAGGAAGTTCCGAAATCAAATCTGGGTTTTGATTCCGCGAAGATTTCAAATTTAACTATTTCTGATTTGAAAGAAATGAAGAACCAGCAAGAAGAAGATATTCTTTTAGATTCTGTTGATGTTTGGGATGGAGATATTGAAGAGGAAAAAGCTCCAGAAAAAGAGCCGATTTTTGAACAAGAGGAAGATAAAGAATTGTCTCAAGAAGATATTGACGATTTGATTTTTGGAAGGTAAACATTAAATTTATAAATCAAATTAATGACTTCTTAGTATGGAAATCAAAATACTTCGGGATGCAAAGGATGAAATAGAAGTAGAAATAGATAGCCTTACGATTGCAGAAATTTTGAGAGTATATCTTAACAAGGATAGTTCTGTAACTTTTGCAGCCTGGAAGAGAGAACACCCGACTAAAAATCCGATTCTAGCAGTTAAGACAAAAGGTAAGGCTGCGAAAAAAGCAATTAATGATGCAGTGGCTGTTTTGACTAAAGATTTGGATAAGATTGAAACAGATTTCAAAAAGTTGAAATAAGACAACAATCCTTATTAATTCTAAACTATTTTTTGGAGCATGAGAAGAGCAATTGATTTAGTTGTAATCAAAAATGAAAGAATTTTATTAGTTAAAAAAAAACAGGTTTGGATTTTGCCTGGAGGAAAAATAGAAAAAGGAGAGAGGAATTTAGATTGTTTGAAGAGAGAAGTTAAAGAAGAGACGGGGGCTACAGCAATTGTTGAAAATTTTTATAACAATTTTATTGGAGAAACTCCTCATAAAAAAGATTCGTTACAAGTAGAAGTTTATTTTGGAAGGATAGGATATTGGGGTGAACTTACTCCAAGAGAAGGAGATTCAATAAGTAAGGTAAAATTTGTGAAACACCCATATGAATATCCTTTATCAAATATTACCAAAAAAATTATTGATTCTTTGAAAAAGGACGGCTATTTAGAATGAGCAGAAATCGAATATCTTCTGGAAGTTTTGATTTGAATAAATGGCTTTTTGGAGGTTATGAAAAAGATGTGATAACTATGGTTGCAGGACCACCAGGAAGTGGAAAAACAAATATGGGGATTCTTGTAGCGTGTAGTCAAGCGAAGAAAGGGAATAAAATTATTTTTGTGGATACTGAAGGAGGGTTTTCTGCTGATAGAGTCAAACAAATTGTTGGTGAGGATTATGAGGAGGTTTTGAAAAATATTCTTTTGTTTGAACCAACGAATTTTGAAGAACAGAAAAAAGTTTTTGTTACTTTGTTGGATAAAATAAAAAAAGGGCACGTGAGTTTGATTGTGATTGATGGGATGGCAATGTTGTATCGTTTGGAATTGGGAGATGCAATTAAATCTAAGGAAGATGATAGGATTCGGTTAGTGAATCGTGAAGTTGCTAAACAGATGAGAGCTCTTGCGGAAATTGCTCGGAAACAAAAGATTCCTGTTCTTATTACCAACCAGGTGTATGCGGGTTTTGTTTCTGAAGAAGATTGGAAAAAAGGAATTCGTGGCGAGGTGAATATTGTTGGGGGAGATTTGTTTCAATATTGGAGCAAGTGTATTATTGAATTAAAAAAAGATAATCGAAAGAGAAAAGCTGTTCTGTTGAAACATCGGAGTTTGCCGTATCAAGAATTGTCATTTGAGATTAAAGAAAAGGGGATTTTTAAGAGAGGATGGATTTAAAATTTGAAGTTATTAAAAAGGTTACTGAGACAAAATTTAAATACAAGGATTTGAAAGTTTCGAAGTTGGATAGTAATTCGCCGCCTTCTGTTTTTGTTGGTTCGCAGTTGAGGTATCCGTTGGTGAATGTGGGGATTTTGAGTCCATTGGATAAAGATGAGAACGCATGGGTTTATGACGATGAGAAATATTGGGCAGAGAATAATTTTGAGATTAGTGATGTGATGAAATTGAGAGATAGTCTTTTGAATTCGCGGTTTCAGACAAAGGTTCAGGATTCGCGGTTGAATAATAAATTTGTTCAGATTGCACAAGAGATTGCTGTTGCTTCGAAACCAGTTGATATTGAAATTCAGTTGAAGAAGGGGTTGAATTTTAATAAGAAAGGAGAGAAAATTGTGACGCCCCACGGAATGAAGGCGCCGCTTGAGAAAGCAAAGATAACGAGTAATGTAAAAATTCACAGAAAAGTTGATAGAGTGATTAATGATGAGTTGAAGGCTTCTCAAGGAATTGAATATTTGTATAAAAATCATTTTGATGAATATACTCTGAATAAAATTCTTAGCGTGGGTGTTTTGGGTTTGAAGAAGAATAAACGGCTTGTTCCGACGCGATGGAGCATAACTGCAACAGATGACACTTTAGGAAAATTGCTTTTGAAAAGTGTGAGGAATAATAAATGGATTGAAAATTATGAATTCTTTTTTGGAGAATTTTTGGGCAATTGTTATTTGATAATGTTGTTTCCAAATGTTTGGAATTATGAACTTTTTGAACTTTATTTGCCAGGGAGTTCGTGGAATCCGAGCACAGAACTTAAAGCCGCGACGGATTTTGAGAATTATTATGGTAGGAAAAATTATGCTTCTGCAACTGCAGGGGGTTATTATGCGTCGCGACTTCCGATTTTAGAATATTTGAATTCAATTAAACGACAAGCTTCTGTGTTAGTTATTAGAATTGAAACTCCCACTTACTGGGCTGGTTTGGGGGTTTGGGTTGTTCGAGAAAGTGTGAGGAAAGCATTAAAGAAAATAATGAAGTTTGATAGTAAGGAAGAAATTTTAGATGCAGTGAAGAAGATTGGAAAAATAAAATTTGATTTTGATTGTTCGCAGATTTTGCAAAAGAGTAAGCTGTTAGAAAAGATTAATAGTCAGAGGAATTTGATGAATTGGGGAGTTTAGGAATTATTCTCTTCTATCTTTGTCTTCATTTCTTTAGTCAAAATCCCTGTTTTACAATACTCTTTTAACTCTAAATCATTTAATCTAAGAAGCACATTTAGAAAAGAACTAATTAAAGTCTTTTCTATATTATCAATAGCAGAATTAATTATCATAGTTTTTAATATCAATTCACAAATTTTTTCTAATTTTAATCTTTTTATTTCTCTTGTTTTACCTATAATATCTAAGAAAACAATTTCATCTGGCGGGTCAAAATAAGTTTCTTCATGATTTATTTTATTTCTAAATAATCTTTCTAATGTAGACTTTATCAAGGTTAGACTTAAAGAGTATTCGCCTTCTAATTTGGATAAAATTTTTTGCATATCTGTTAGATTTAAGTATTTCTTTGGAAGTTTTGGATACTTTAGATAAATCACCCTCTTAAATTTTCCCCAGATTATTTCTAGTTGAGCAGAATAATTTCTAGATAAGGTTAATGCCGTTGCTTCATCAAGTTGATTTTTATTCTTTTTTTCCAAATAATTTTCTAATGCTAGTTTTACTTCCTTTATTCTCTGAGAATTTTTTAAATCAAAAACATCATCTTTAAAGTTATCTGCAGAAATAACATTATCCTTCAATAATTTTCTAATTAATCTAAAATATTCCTTATGGAAGTCATAAAATAATTTAAGTTCTTCAATTCTCCCCTCAGAAGATAATTTTGTAATAAGTTGTTTGTTTATATCTTTCAAATCTTTATTCAATTTAATTATATTCTCTCTTGGACTTTTTAAGAATTCTTTTTGTGTTTTTGCTATATCTTTCAGATTTAAAACATTCATTGATTCTCTTCCTCAACCTTCTTTTTTCTATACTCCTCAATTCTTTTCTTATTACTTTCACATTCTGGATTAAAGCAAAAGAACCATGGTCGTTTTCCATATTTTATTGACATTAACATTGGGAAACCACATTCAGTACAAGTCTTGTCTGTTTTTTTGATTAAACTATTTGGTGGGAGATTGTAAGTATTTCTACATTCTGGGTAAGCGTCGCATGCAACAAAGTGCCGTTTTGTTTTACGAGAGTATGTGATTCCTAAGGTTCCCTTTCCACAAACAGGGCAGGGGTTTAATTTGTTTGCTTCTTTTTCTTGTTTTCTCCATTCTACTGTTGCATCTAATAATTCTTTTCCAATTTCCTTTTCTTCTTCCTTGAATTTTTTAGAAATGCTTTCAATTATGTCCTTGGCTTTTGCAATAACTTTTTTTTCTTTTTCTTCAAATTCTGTTTTTGCTTCTGCTATTTTTTCTGTTTCTTTTTGTAAATTTCTAGTTAATTCTTCGTCTATGATAATTGGAGAATGTGTTTCTAATGTGGAGATGAGGGACATTCCTAAGGGAGTTGCTTCCATGCTCCTTTCTTTTACATATCCTCTGGAATAAAGTGTTTCAATTATGTTTGCTCTTGTGGCTTTTGTCCCAAGGTTTCTTTTTTCTAATTCAGAAACAATTGAAGCAGGGCTATATCTCTTTGGAGGCTGTGTTTCTTTTTCTTCTGTTTTCACTTCTGTAATTTTTACCTCGCCTTCGACGTCTGGAACTTCTTGCTCTTTCAAAGTAGAAGGATAAATATCCATCCAGCCTTTTTTTTGTATTGATGTTCCTTTTGTTGAAAAGGTAGAATCTTCTGCTCTCACGCTAATTGTTTTGTGATTTACAATTGCATTATCACAGAATAAAGCAATGAATCTTTTTACAATTAAATCATATAATTTTTTTTCTTCTTCAGAAATGGCCGCGGAAAATTGTCCTGTGGGGTGGATTGATGGATGTGCAGGGTCTGATTTTTTTCCTTCAACTGGTGTATCTCGTGTAATTAATTTTTCTGCTTGATAATCTTTTGCTAATTTTGAAAGTATTTCTTTGTAATCAATTGAAGAAGGAAGTTTCTGACTTGATGTTCTTGGATAACTAATTAAACTTGCAAGGTAAAGTGATTGTGCTATTTTTAATGTTCTCGAGGGGGTGAATCCGTGTAATTTGTAGGCTTCTGTTTGGAGATTGGTTAAATTAAATGGGGGGTTGGGCGGAACAATTTGTTCTCTTTTTTTTGTTTCTGCTTGAACAGATTGTCCTTTTAATTTCTCGAATTTTTTTAATTGAGTTTTATCAAAAATATCTTTGTTGAGTTTTAAATCTAAGGTGTGGGAATTTTTGATTGTGATGAAAACTTGCCAATAAGGTTTTGATTTAAATGCTTGAATCTTTTTTTCTCTTTGGACAATTAAATTCAGTGTTGGACCTTGCACTCTTCCAATAGACATGATTTTGAATTTTCCTGTTGTTTTTATTGCATTCATGAGTGCCCTTGATAGATTGATACCATAAAACCAATCAAGATAATGTCGTGTCTCCCCTGCTATTGCTTGTCCCCAGTCTATTGTTGGAAGTTTATTTTTGTATGCTTCGTTTAATTCTATAGGAGTGAGTGTAGAGAATTTCATTCGATTAGCATCTTTTTGCCCGCAGATAAAACGAACTGCGTTTAGTCCGATAACTTCCCCTTCTACGTCATAATCTGTAGCGACAGTTAAACTTCCTGCGTCTTTTGCTAATTTGGATAAGGTGTTATAGTATTTTCGTGTGAAATCTTTTTTCATTGCAAGGTGGTTTGGGACCCAGCTAATGTCAAATATAGGAAAATGAGAACCAGGGATATTTTGTTTTAATGTTAATAAGTGTCCAACAGTGCAAGCAACAACAATATCTTTGCCGTCTTTTGTTAATTGATAATATGGAACACCTTGCATGTCTCTTTTTGTTGCTTTTCCTAAAGCCGAAGAAATTTTTAGTGCTGCTTGGGGCTTTTCAGTGATGATGAGTTCGTAACCCTCTTTTTTTAGTTTAATTTTTGCAGGAGAATATGTTGTTTGTTTAGTTTTAGTAGAAGTCTTTCTTTTTTTGCGCGGTTTTTTCCCTACTTTTTCTACAATTTCTTTTGGCCCCTCCCGTTTGTAAGCTTTTTCAACAATAATGCTTGGAGCTTGAGGAATCTTTTCTTTCTCTTGTTTTTCTGTGGTTCGCCTTAAATCATCTTCATCAACAGGGAAATAATCCTCTGCAAGTTTTTCTTCTTTAGTCTTCTTCTGCTTTTTTGGCATGTTTATATTTAGAATTAGAGTTTTTAAGCGTTTTTGAAATTAAATCTCAAAAATCTTTTCTTTTCTACTAACATTAATGACTTTTGTGCCATCAATTGTTTCTTCTATTCCTGCTGCTTCATGGATATGCGCGCTGATTAGAATATCTGGGTGAAATTCTTTGATTGCTTTTCTGACTGCTTTGCTTCCAGGAAATCCAGAAAATTCTGATTTGCCTCCTTGAGGATGCATGTGTGTAACCATAACTTTTCTTTTGGAGTCTTTAATTAATTCATGTCCTTCTTTTAGTGCTCTGAAAATTTCTCTATCTGGTGTAAAGTTTATTATATCTCCTCCGCCTGCCCCGAAAATTCCAACATCTCCTTTTTTTACCGAGTAACCATGTATATTTTTTGTGTTAGGGTACATTTCTGCTAAAAAATTTATTGTCGCGTTTGATTCGTGATTGCCGGGGATTAAAAGAACTTCTTTCTTTGCTTTGATGAATGGTCCGATTAAATTTTCCATAGATTGTTCTACAAAAGTCAAATCCCCTGCTAAAATTACTACATCAACATTCTCTTTTTCTGCCTTTGCCGCTAATTTTTTGACTAAACCGGTGTCTCCATGAATATCCCCTATCGCTAGAATTTTTGTTTTTTTTACCATGCTTCCTAACGATACTTTTCATTAATAAAATGTTCGAATATGTATGCTCCAAAACATTTAAAAGTATACCACTATCACGATATATACATTAAACAACATATTCAAATGAAAGATAACTTTGATATCTTTTTCAGGCGAAAACCATCACTAATGTTGGTCTCTCTGAAGAAGAATAACCGAATGAGATACGGCAGTATTTTGGCTAAAGAAGTAGATTGTACTTATAGCCACGCAGTAAAGATTCTGCAAACGCTAGAAGAACTTAAGTTAGTTGGGTTTGAAAAAAAGGGGCGAATAAAAATTATCCAACTTACTAAGAAAGGTCGGGAAGTCGCTGACGCGATAGAAAATATCCAGACTATTATTAAATAATTCTGACATCTGCCCCGTATAGAACTGTTTTAGTTAGCAGTAGGAACCCTTAAATATATTTATTTCTTATTTTTTTTATGGTAAAGAGGTGGATTCAAGAAGCAGTGCATCGTCCTGGGCGACTTCACGTGAATTTAGGAATTCCGAAAGAAGAAAAGATTCCTATGAAACTTCTTGATGCGATTGTTCAAGCCAAAGCTGGAGACACGATAACTAATCTTACTTCTGTTGGGAAAAAGAAGATTAAGGTAACACGGAAGATTGAACAACGAGCGATTCTTGCAAGGAATTTGAAAAGAATTAAGAAATAATCTATAATCTCATAATAAAATTAACTAACTTCTTGTTGTAAAAATGTTCTGTTGGTTGCTATAATATTTTTGGTTCAATCTGCATCAGCTACTTCAGGGTCTCCTGCATTAATTGTTCCAGAATCTATTGTATTCTCATCTGTGCTTGTCCCACTTGTGTCTGCTCCATCATCTCCAGCGGTCATCCCAACTTCAGGAGTTATATCTCCATCAAAATCATCCCCTCCATCATCACTAATTCCTGGCTCTTGATATCCTACAATTCCATCTGGTCCTGGAGCTACATCCCCATCATCTCCATTGTCTCCTGCAACATCTATTTTAATATCCCAAGTTAAACCATCATCACCATCTACATCCATTGCTGGATGATCTACAACCCAGTTTTGAATATCTGAGTCAATATCTTTAATTCCTTCTTCTATTGTCCAAACTTCATCTGTCAAAACAAAATCCTCAATAACCTCGATTGTTTCATTTTCAAATCCACCTAGAATCCCATTAATTTCATTTTCAATAATATAATTTATCAGCCCGTCCTCATTTTCAACCATTGTAATTTCTCCACATTTTTCTGTTAAAAAGATTCCTGCTTCATCATAACAGTGAGGAATAGCTTCTTGCATTGTCATCACTTCATCTTTAGGTCCTGAACACTCTACTTCATCCCAGTTGCCTTCAGCATCCCAACATTTTGCAGATGTTTCTTTCATATGATCATATTGTCTACATTCTGGTTTAGTATTTTGATTCTGGCACTCTGGAGGAATTTGATCTGATTTTCCTCCATGAAAAGATAGCATGTCTTCTTGTTTTTCTCTAAATAAATTCATTAAAAAATCTGGAACAAAACTTTCTGCAGGAGGTCTCAAAGCAACCATGTTATCACATGCTTCTTGGTCATCTTTATATTCACATCGAACTGCCAAAGCAATCATCTTCTTACATTGTGCTTTTTCATCAACATCAGAAACATCATCACAATTACAAGTTCCAGGGTCATCCATACAACTCCTAATATCCAGCATTAATTGAACAAATAATTCTTCTTGAAGTTTTTTTAATTCTTTTAATTCTTTTTGGAGTGATTCTGGAGCAGTTTCTGGATTGCACTTTTCTTCTTTTAACATTAAAGTATAATCTTCTTTTGCAAGTTTTTTGCACAATCAAAAATCTCTTTAGTAAGTCCTGCCATTAGTTGTGTTTTTTTCTCCTCTAAAACATAAACATCAAAATTATCTGAAAGCCCTTCTTCGTCTTCTATTTTATCAATAAGTTCATCAACGTTCTCTTCAACTTCATCAGCAACCTCCAATGAAACTTTTTCTTGCACAACTTGAAGCTTTTTATGCGCTCTTTCAAGATTTTTAATCGCTTCTTCTTCATTTTGGTTTTGAGAATTTTCCATCGCTGAATCTATTTCTTTTTCTCTTATTTCTAAGGCTAATCTAACTTTATTGTTCCCAGAAGAAAAAAACATTTTAACATTACCGGTAAATCTATTAAATCCAGAATAAGGTTGGGATTGTTCTTGAGCTAAAATTAAAGGTGAAACGAATAAAATTCCTAAAAGCAGTATAACTATCACGCCCTTTTTCATAATCTAATTAAGAGACAGCTATTTATTAAATTATCTGCATCCATGTCAAATGTTTAAAATAAAAAATTAGTGGCCCTGGAGGGATTTGAACCCCCGACACCCAGATTAAGAGTCTGGTGCTCTAACCAAACTGAGCTACAGAGCCGTGTATTTTCATAGAAATAAGAGTTAAAAAGTTTATCTATATACCCCTAAAATTATCGATACTCTCTTCTCGAGCATAGATATTATTTGATTATTCTTCTTTGTTTATCGATACTCTCGCCAAGTGTGTTCGCACTTTGTGCATTTGAAGAATTTGGTTTCTGCTTCGTCGCCTGAACGTGTTTGGACTGTCCAGAAATATGCTTGGTCGTTTCCACATTCTGAACACTTTTCTTTTATTATTGGAGAAACTTGCATGTTTTTTTTCACGACTGCAATTTCTGTTTTTTCTCCTATTTTTTCACAAGTAGTTAATTCGATTTTATTTTTTGCGACGTAATTGCATCTTGCACAAGCATTTTTCTTTCCTTTATTGATTAAAACTGCTCCGCATTTAGGACAGAATTCCATTGTGACCTCCAACCATTTTTACTTTTGTTTGATTTCATTTAAAAACCTTTCTTAATTTTCTTGGCATATTCCTTTTTCAGATTCTGTTCTTAAATGTTCAAAAAATATTAATTTTCCCCAGCCGAGATAGGGGACGATTCGGAATGCGGCTTTTCCTACGATTTGTTCTGCTTTTATTTCTCTTTCATCGACGCCTAAAACATTATTCGCAGGGTTTAAACTTTGGGCATTGTTATCTCCAATTGTTGTGAAAATTAATTCTCCATCCTTTTCTTCAATATTGATTATTCTATGAATGACTGGCACACCGCGTGTTCCAGAATTAAATGCAATAATGTTCCCAATTTGTAGATTTTCTGGTTTTGCACCAATTAAAAAGATGATGTCTCCTTTTGTGAATCCTCGTCGGAATTTGCTTAAAAATCCTCCTTCAAAATCTTCTTTTGAAATCCCTAATGCTTCATATTTGTTATCATGTTGTTCCCACCAATTATCATAAACCGAGAAGACGGTTCCTTCATGATGCATACTGCAGGATTCAACAATTGCGAGAGGTAATGCAGTGCCTGTGATTAAACTTAAGCCAGGGAAAAAAATAAATTTTATGAATATAAACAAAAAGATGAGCGAGAAAATCCAACCTTTCGCACTATTGTCTTTCCATAAGAGAAACCAGAATTTCTTAAAGAATTTTCTTACACCTTCCCCTTTTTTACTCATTAGAATATTTAATCAAGAGTGTTTTTAAAATGTTGGTTGTTATTTTTTCAAATCTAAAAATCACCATAACATTTAAATAGTATCTATTCTGATGTATATACGAAGTGTATACACACCTCTTTTCAACCCCGGTCACATTCTAACCAATGTGGCCATTTATACTATGACAGATATATTCGACAACGAAATTTTGTGTAAGAAATGCAACGTCAAAATGCAGAAAGCAAAAGCAGTAAAAAATGGTTTTGTCCTTAGGCTTATGGTGTGTCCAAAATGCCACGCGAAAATCGTTCATCCACTTGACGAGCAAGAATACCACAAGTTTATAAATTTAAAAAATAAAACTTTTCATGTAAAAATGAGACTTGTTGGAAATAGTTATGCTGTTTCAATTCCAAAAGAAATAGTTTCCTTTCTGAACGAGCAAGAAAAAGTAATGAACAATATGGTAAAATTATGTTTAGACGACATCGGAAGATTGTCTGTAAATTTTAGGGAGGAGTTAGAAGACAATGGCGAATAAATCAATCAAATTGAAAGTTGTTGAAGCATTGCAAGACGATGCGTATAAAGGAATCGCGCGAATAGATGCAGAGATAATGCGAGATTTGGGAATTAACAGGGGAGACGCTATTTTAATTAAAGGTAATCGAGAAACTGTTGCAATTGCTGACAGAGCTTACCCGGCAGATGTTGGTGAAGGAATTATTCGAATAGATGGTATCTTGAGACGAAATTCTAAAACTGGAATTGGTGAAGTTGTTTCTGTTGTAAAAGCAGAAGTTAAAGAAGCAAAGAAAATAATTATTGCTCCGGCACAAAAAGGAATTATGGTTCATGGTGACCCAGAAGGTTTGAAAAAAGGATTGCTCGGACGAACTGTTTTGAAGGGAGATATTGTTGTTTTAGGTGGAGTTCAAAGAAGAAAAGATTTGATGTCTGAAGAGTTTGGAGACATGAATGATGTTTTTGGGAATTTAAACGAAATTCTTGGAGGCATGGGTTTTGGAAATCTCGGGGGGACCATCACGCAGATAAGATTTGTTGTTGTGTCTGCAAATCCGAACCAGCCTTGTTATATTTCTGAAAATACAGAAGTAATTCTAAATCCAAAAGCTGTTGAAATCAGCGATGAAAAATTTCCAGAAATTACTTATGAAGATATTGGTGGTTTGAATGAAGGGATAAAGAAGATTCGGGAAATGGTAGAAATACCATTGAAGCACCCTGAAATTTTCGAGAGATTGGGAGTTCAACCGCCGAAAGGAATTTTGTTGCATGGGCCTCCTGGAACAGGTAAAACTTTATTGGCGAAAGCAGTTGCGAATGAATCAGAAGCGAACTTTATTTTATTGAACGGACCAGAAATTATGAGTAAATTTTACGGAGAGAGTGAGAAAAAGATTAGAACTATTTTTGAAGATGCAGAGAAGACTGCGCCCTCAATTATTTTTATTGATGAAATTGATGCTATTGCTCCGAAGCGAGAAGAAGTTACAGGCGAAGTTGAGCGGAGAGTAGTTAGCCAACTTTTGACAATGATGGACGGTTTGAAAGGAAGAGGAAAAGTTATTGTTATTGGTGCAACAAATCGAGTTAATGCTCTTGACCCTGCGTTGAGGCGACCTGGAAGATTTGATAGAGAATTAGAAATTAATGTTCCTGGAACAACTGGGCGACTTGCAATTCTTAAGATTCATACGAGAGGAATGCCTTTGGATAAAAATGTTAATTTGGACGAGCTTGCAGGTTTGACTCATGGATTTGTTGGCGCAGATTTGGAAGCGTTGGCGAAAGAAGCTGCGATGAATGTTTTGAGAAAATTATTCCCTAAGATGGAGCTTGATAGTGAAGAACAAATTCCTAAAGAAGTTTTAGAGCAGTTGATTGTAAAGCAAGAAAATTTTATGGAAGCATTGAAAATTGTGCGACCTTCTGCAATGAGGGAAGTTTTTGTTGAAGCGCCGAATGTTGATTGGAATTCTATTGGGGGATTAGGCAATATTAAGTTGGAATTAAAAGAAGCTGTTGAATGGCCGATAAAATATCCTGAGAGTTTTGAGAGAATGGGTATTCGACCTTCAAGGGGAATTTTACTTTATGGTCCTCCTGGAACAGGTAAAACCCTTTTGGCGAAAGCTGTTGCAAAAGAATCAGAAGCGAATTTTATTCAAGTTAAAGGCCCAAGTTTATTGAGTATGTGGGTTGGTAAATCTGAAGAAGGTATGAGAAAAATTTTTGAGAGAGCAAGACAGGTAGCGCCATGTGTTATTTTCTTCGATGAAATTGATTCCTTGGCTGGAAAGCGAGGAATAGATGCAGGGTCAAAAGTTACTGAGCGTGTTTTGAATCAATTGTTAGCAGAGATGGACGGGCTCGAGGAATTGAATGATGTTCTTGTTATTGGTGCGACAAATCGTCCAGATATGTTGGATCCTGCTTTATTGCGTCCAGGAAGATTTGATAGAATCTTGTTAGTGAATGCTCCTGAAGAAGAAGGAAGATTTGGAATTTTGCAAATTAAGACACAGAATACTCCTGTAGGTAACGGGAAGAAAATTTTAACTGCGAAAGAAAAGGAGAAGCTTTTGAAAGAAATTTCGAAAAAGACAGACGGTTACACAGGAGCAGATTTGGATTCAGTAGTTCGAGAAGCTGCAATGTTCGCGCTTAGAGAATCTACCAGTGCAACTCAAGTTCAAAAAGAACACTTTGAAAAAGCTTTGAAAAAAGTTAAACCAAGTATAACAGGTTCAATGATTGATACTTACAAAAAGATTGAAGAGAATTATTTGAAATCTGCAAAAGCAGCACTTCCTTTGGAAAATAGTTATTTGGGATAATTATTCTGTTGTTACAATTACACATTCTTTTTCAATAAGAATTGTATTTTCTGACTGGGCAACTTTGCTCCCTTTTAATTCTACTAATTGTGCAAAATTATGTAAGTTGCCATTATCTTCAAGTTGTCTTAAACCAAATAATGCTTTTGTACCTAGTACATTTACCACCCATCTTGAACAGAAAGGAAGAGTTTGGTATTTTTCAATTATAAATTCTAAAACATCTCTTGCAATTTCACTTCTGGGCATTTTATCATTTGTTAAAGCGTAGATTCCAGAAGGACTTCCATCATGCACTTTTCCATTTCCGTTTGTAGAGAATGGTTCTATTGCATAAAGTCCGTTTTTTAAAGGAATGTCTGTTTGGTCGTTTATGTTTGGAATAGTAAGTCCAGCGTGAAGTTCATACTGGTCCATTTCATGCCCAGATAAATTTACAATGGGAGAAAAGCCATGAGACTCAATTGTTTCCTGAACTATTTTTCCAATTCCTCCTGTGGTCGGATTGCCTTCTTTTACAAATTTAATCGCATTGTCTAAAGCTTGCTTTGAAGCTTCGATTAATTTTTTGTTTTCTTCGTTATTTTCTAAATCAATGGAAAAGGCAGTATCAGAAGTCCAGCCGTCTACATGTGCTCCAAAATCTACTTTCAAAAGTCCGTGGGCAAGGGTTTCATCATTATGCGAAGGAGTATAATGTGCTGCAATATTGTCTATGCTCAAATTTGTTGGGAATGAGGGTTCTCCTCCCAATTCTTTTATTTTGTTTTCTATTTTTTCAGCGATTTCTAATAGTGGCACGCCTTTTTTTATCAAGGGTTTGATATAAACTTTAATTTGTTTAGCTATTTCCCCTGCGAGAATTATCTTTTCTTTCTGTGTTTTGCTTTTTTTACTATCCATCTTATTAATATAAACAATAATGTGATTCCTGCATATGCTATAAATGCATAAATTCCTATCGCGAACATTACTGCAACAATGATTACGCCGAGATCATTTACAGAGTCCATTTTCACACTCCACATAATTGTCCAGAGTAGGATTAGCCCCCCAAAGATAAACCAAAGGATTTTTAGGATTTTGGATGCTATTTTCTTGTTTTTTGCTTTACTCATAGTATTCTTGTAAATGGAAATCTATTTAAATTACTTTTGGAGTGGTTTTGCATGGAAGAAATAAGGAATTCAGCGAAAATAGTGAATTTTCCAGCAGGGCAAATGAAGGGAAGTCAGGTTGGGTTATATACAAATCAAAGGAGAATTGAAGGAGAATATGAAAGAGTTCTCGCACCAATTCAGGTTAAATCTGCTGGAAGAATATCAACACTTTTACCTGCTAAAAGATCTCATGCGACTGGAGCTTTTGCTCATCCAGAAAAAGAAAGTCTAAGGGAATTACAGAGTTTATCTGCTTCTGGGAGAGTTTTAGAAACTGTGAAAGAAACTTATGTTCCTCAAAATAGCGCTTCAATTGAATCTGCAGTATACAAACCAATTGATTTTGAACCAATAAAAAAAGAAGATTTCTCAAAATTTATTTATCAAGCTGAAAGATTGGTTGAAGTAAATGGTAAGAAATATGCTATGAAAATAGAGAAAATAATTCATAGAGGAGAGGAAATCTTTTTTGGAATTATTAATAATCAACTTGCTAAATATACGATTTCTAATGAGAATGGTAAGAAAGAAATAAATTTGCAAAGCGTGGAAAAAATAAATGGCGAACAAAATAATTTTCAATATTTAGAAGAAAGAGCAATGCAAGAATTGTCTGAATTGGAAAAAAAAGCATTGCAAAAAATAAAACCAGCATATTCTGTAAATTGGCCTAATTATTCTGAGGAATATGGGCACCAAGATAGAAAAGCTTCTGGATTGTATTAAAAATCGCCGAGAGTCATTTGCTTTTTTCCTTCAATAATTTCCTTGACATTTATTCCGAAGACTTGAAAAATATTTTCTACGGCAGGAAGAATTTGTCGTTCTAAATAATATTCAATATTATATTCTCCTTTTTCTTCAGGAAGTTTTACTTTGTCTCTTACTAATTTTTTCTTTCCTTGTGTTTCAGCAATATAATACTTTATTATGTTTCCCATATCTACTGGAATTTTTTGTTCTTGCATTTTTTTTGCAGCAATGACATGGGGGGTTATTGCTTTATATTCTGAAATTGGTTTTTTAAGTTGCGTCTTAATGAGAATGTCTTTCTGAGTAATTTTCCTTTCTTTTATTTTTTTAACTATCTCTTTTAAATATTCCAAGGCTTTCTTTTCATTTCCGTCTTCTAAAATTTGTTTGATTATTTTGCTCTGAAGTTTTCTTGCAAGGTTGCACCAATCTCTTCGAACTGTTTCGAATCCCCTGATTTTTAATTTTCCATGGTAATCTATCAATGCATATTTCTTTTTTGCTCCAAATGTTCCTGTCCGTTTTGTTACCCAGATTCCTCTTTTGTAAAAATCTTCTAATTCAAGTTCCATTATGCCGGGCAATTCTGAATTCAATTTTTTTAGAAAGTTTTTAGCGTCTGTTTTGGTTTTCTTTCCTAATGAAAATGCAACACTATCTGTATCAGCATAGATTACTTTATATCCTGCTTTCTGTGTTTTTTCAATAGATTCCTTATTTAATTTTCTTACAAATGCTAAGATAGAATTGGAAGTTTCTGCAGAGAAATATCTTGCTCCGAAAAATGCGACATAACCATGGATAGATGCAGAGAGAAGTTTGAATGCGTTGCTCCTGGCTTTGGTTGATTGGCTTGGGTTTTTCTGGAATTCTTTTTTGAATTTTTTTCTTTGTTCAAATATTTCTTTTGCTAAAATGGGGAAAAAGCCAGGTTCTTTTTCAAAATAAAATTTTGTTTTTTTACCATTATATTCTATTTCTGGAGATTCGTAAGAATTTTTTTCTTTTTTCTCTAAGAGAGTTGTTTTAGATAAATTGAATGAAACAATAATACTTGTATGCATAGAAGTAAAGTCAAATATTGTTATGTTGTCGTATAAGCCAGGAGTCGGTTCGTAAACAAATGCCCCTTCAGAAGAAGGTCGCTTTTTTCTTTCGCCGATTTCGTCGTAAGTTGGTCTTTTCTCTGGAATTTCATTGAATCTTTCCAAGTTATGTAAAATATATGATTCCACCTGTTTTGATAAACCATATCGAGAAACATCAAAAACAGGTTCTTGTATAATTTTTGTGAATTCTTGCAAATCTTGCCAGATTTTTTCAAATAATTTATATGTTAGAACAGAGTCGTGTAAGTTGTATTCAAAATATTTTTCCCATTCTTCCTCTTTGATTTTTAATGAATGTTTTAATTCGAAATCTTTTTTTGAATCGCCCAAAAATTCGTGTGCAACTTCATTTAAGGACAGAGTTTCTGAATGTAGATATTGGGCGTAAGCAGTTTGTATGAATCTAAACAAATCAATATGTCCAATTCCACTAATCTTCCCAGTTGTTTTTACTCCCCGATAAAATTTTGGTTGACTATTATCTAATCCCAAACTTAGATTTACTTTATTTTTTTGCGCTCTTGCTTTTAAGTAAGGCAAATCAAATCCATCTGAAAAATAACCTGTCAAAAAATCTGGGGAGATTTCTTTCACAACCTCCACGAACCGTTCTAAAAGTTCTGCCTCGTCTTTTACATATTCTACATATATTGGTTTTTTCGGGCATTTTTTCCATGTGATTACTTTTTTGAAATTGTCTGATACTAAAGAAACCATTAAAATTTCTCCTTTCCCAATTTGCAATTCATCAACTTCAATATCAAATGCTAAGACTTTTGGTTTAATCGCTTCTTTTTTAATCGGTTTTAAGGAAGTGGGTTTTATGCATATATCTACGTCCAAAGCCATACCTATCCCCCCAAAATCTTGGGAATTATCTAAAGATTCACCTTCAATTTCATACCAACATAATGGATTTAGTTTTTTTTCTATTATGTAATGAGTGTTGAATCCCAAATCATAACCGCGCCGTTTTTCTATTTCTGGCATTCCTACATGTTCTGCAATATCATGTAAATCTTTGTAATTTGTGGCGAATATTTTTATTGCTTTTACTTTTTTACCAAGGAATTTTTTTTCGTGTAATTCTGTTTTCTCAACACATGTTTTTCTCCCTTTGAGGTCTAGTTTAATCTTTTCGATTTTTTTAGTTATTTCTTGTATTCGTTTTTCTTTTACGTTATCTTTTAGAATCGCCCAAAAATAAACTGGACAAGTGTCTACTAAACAGATTCTTTTGCCTTTGCTGTCGCGTCCAATGATTTTTGTATAATTTCTACCTTCAAAATCAAAATAATCATAGTCAATTGGAATGAAATCCGTTTTCATGTTTGAATAAAATATCTTAATTATTTAAAACTAGGGTTTTGATTGTGCTGTTAGTTTGAATTAATATATAATCCAAGAAGGTTAACATCCAGAGTGTTAAACTTAATAAAATTTCCATTAAAAAGAGGAGTTCTTAAAAAAATAAGTAAAAAATCATTTAATCAAAGATTCTCTTCACCAAAGGAATTCCAAAGATAAATGCTAAAAGTAAATACCAATACCAGTCAAGCTTTTGCACTGCTTCTAAAAATGCTGGCCATGCAGTTATCAATGTAAGAGTTGCAAAAATCGCTGCAATCTGAGCTAGTTTAACATCATACCACTTAAGCTTTTTCACATAATTTTTTGCCCAGGTAATAAGTCTCATTTTTTCACTTCCATATTTAAATATAATCACTGTTGTTTAAATATTTTCTTATTATTAATCTTTATATCAAACAAAACAATTAAAAATCTCCATGGCTATTTGTCTTTATGCCTTATGATATTACAATCGGTCGAGATAAATCTGATAAAGAAAATTTTCAAGAAAGAGGATTGGTTTTTGTTGGAAAGGGTTTTGTGAAGATGGGGCAATATACTTCTTTGAGCAATAAAATTTTGATGGATGTTGCGCGGAGTCATGTGATTTTGGTTGCAGGGAAGAGAGGTTCTGGTAAAAGTTATACTTTGGGAGTTATTACTGAAGAACTTGCGAATCTTCCAAAAGAAGTGAGTCAGAATATTGGTTCTTTGATTTTTGATACAATGGGAATTTATTGGACAATGAAATTTGAGAATGAGAAAGACAAGGCGCTTTTGCGAGAATGGAAATTAGAACCCAAGAGTTTACCTGTGAAAGTTTTTGTGCCGTTTGGGCATTTTGATTTCTATGTAGAAAAAGGAATTTCCGTAGATGAAAAATTTGCCCTTGATGTTACAGAATTATCTTCAGATGATTGGATAACTACTTTTGGATTGGATATGATAAATCCTGTTTCAGTAATGATCCAGAGAACAATTAATCAATTAAAAAATCAGCGAACTTTTGAAATAAAGGATATTGTTTTAGATTTGGAAAAAGATGAGAAAAATCCATTTGAAGTGAAGAATGCGGCGATTGGTTTGTTTGAAGCAGCAGATACTTGGGGGATTTTTGCAAAAGGAGAGGACAGCCCCACAAAAGTGAGGGATTTGGTTGTTGGAGGGAGAACGACTGTTTTGGATTTAAGTGTTTACAATTCTGTTGGTGCGTTTAATGTTCGTGCATTGGTAATAAGTTTGATTTCAAGAAAGATTTTCAAAGAGCGGATGGCAGCAAGGAAAGAGGAGGAGGTTAAAGCTGTTTCGAGTAGTCTTAGTTTTTCTTCAGAGACTGAAAAGAAAGAACATCCTTTGGTTTGGTTATTCATTGATGAAGCACATGAATTTTTACCAGCAGAAGGAAAGACTGTGGCGACAGATGCTTTGATTCAACTTTTGAGAGAAGGAAGGCAACCAGGAATTTCTGTTGTTTTGGCTACGCAACAGCCAGGGAAAATTCACACAGATGTTATGACTCAGTCTGATATTGTTATCGCACACAGAGTTACAAGCCAGCCAGACTTAGAAGCGTTGAATCATATTATGCAGAGTTATCTTTTAGATAGTATAAAAAAATACATGGATGATTTGCCTGGATTGAAAGGTTCGGCGATAATTCTTGATGATAATTCAGAAAGGATTTATCCTATGAGAATGCGTCCGAGATTTACTTGGCACGGTGGTGAAGCACCAACAGCAATTAGAAAGAAGAAGGGATTATAAAACTCTAAAATCAACTCTTACTCTAATTTTGTAAGGAGCGATTTCTCCAGCAGATTTTGTTCCAAGTATTTTTATTTTCTTTTTATTTTCTTTAGCTTCTTGTTTGATTTTTTCAACAATTAATTTAACGTCAACTTCTTTGCAAAAGTCATAATAAAAAATTCGTGTTCCTTTTTTGCTGATTTTAAACGCTTCTTTCAAAAAAGTATCTTTTAATTGTGGGCGGGGCATTACAATAACATCAAATTTTTCTTTTAATTTAGGAATAACTTTTTTAATATCCCCTGGGATTAATTCAACTTTTTCTTTAAGTTTATTTAATTCAATATTTAACTGAGCGTATTTGTTTGCTTCTCGATTTATTTCATTAGAATAAACTTTTCCTGCTTTTGAATTTTTAGCAGCTATGATTGAAAAAGGGGCTACGCCTGCGAACATCACTAAAACTTTTTCTCCTTTCTTAATCTTTGATGCAATTTCTTTTCGTTCATTACTTAGCCGAGATGAAAAATAAGTTTTGTCTATATTAAATCTGAAAACACATTTATTCTCTTTATACAAAACTTCTTTTGTGTTTTCTCCTGCAAGATGTTTTGTCTGCATTTTTCTTAATCGTCCAGAGAATTTTCCAACTTTTTCTAAAACTGTTTTGATAGAAGAATTTTCTTTTAAAATTTTATTAGCAAACTTTTTTTTGTTTGTTAATTTAAAATCCTTAGGAAATTTGGCAATTGCAATATTGCCAAAAATATCAAATGCTCTAACTTTGTTCATATAAAGAAAAAATTGTAGAAGTTATTAAATGTTATGTGAGGCTATTTGGGCGCCTTGTCTGATTTTCTGTTCATTTCTTCTTGTGCTGTTTTTGCTTGGGTTATTCTATCTCTTTCAGCTTGTGCTGCTACTCTCCTTTGTAATCTTTTTTGTTCATCAAACACTTGTATCCCTATTGTAGTTACCCACTCCCTAAACTTTTTATTGAAAATCACAATGAATAAAGAAAGTGCTAAAACAATAATCATCACAATCCCCCCTTCTTTAAAGATTAAGTTTACTGCTCCTCTTTGAGCCCATACTTTAATTAAACGATATATTAAGAAACCAACCCACATAACCCACAATACAATTTCTATGAGCACCTTTCCAATACTCATCTTTGAAATTTGAGCATTTCCAGTTAACATTACCGAAGCACCTAACATAATGATGAAAGGGAGAACAGATGTTAATGTTAGCGCTAAAGCAGTATATCCTGCTAACATATTATACATTTCTCCTGGAGTAACATAAACAATTGCTAAAAAGCTAACTCCTAATCCAATTAAGAATTGTAAGAATCCATTTGGAGGAAAATCGAGAAATTTAAGAATGCCGACAATAAAAACAAGAAGTGTAAACCACATAATATATTTAATTATATTTATATCAAAAGTTGTATCTTGTGCAAATCCTGTGAACATAGCTTTAATTGCACTTTCTTCTTCTTCTATAGGCATATCTTTTATTCCCCCTTCTGCCTCAGGATCTTTTCCATCAAGATTTTCAATAATTCCTTGTCCTGTAACACTAGCATTTTGAGAAATATTAACAAAAGATAATGCAATTGCAAAAACAAAAAAAGCGATTATTGAAATTGCTAACCATTGTTTTTGAGTCAATGTTTTTTTAGAAACTTTTTTCTTAGAATTAGAAACTTTCTTTTGCGTTGTCTTCCCTCTCTTCATATTTGTTAAACAACTTTGTTATTTATAAATATTTTGCTAATTTAAATCAATTGGTAAACTGGTGTGTGTATTATATACATTAGAAATTTTGCCTTCTGTATTAAATTCAACTATGTATTGTCCGTTTTTTACTCTTGATGATTTTTTTAATGTAGAATATAATTTTTCTCTACGACTATTAGAACCTAAATTGTGTTCCTCTGGATTTGAAATTATTTTTTTGAGAGCACCTAAACTTGTATCAAAAACAACATAAACTAAACCATCTGCGTCTCTTTGCATTAAACCAAAATTAGAAATGATTTTATCAGAAGCAAGTTTTTGTAATAATCCTTTCCCTTCTAAATAATTGTTTGAAGGAATTTCTCTTGGTTCAATATAAAGTTCTTGAGTAACTTTTTCTGCTTTGAATTTATTGTATAACTCCCATCCTGCATTGAAAGCTATGGTTCCAGCAAGAATTGAAACTCCAATTATTTTCAAAAGATTTCTTGTTTTAGGGAAAGTTCTTTCTCTTTTTTCTGCTTTCCTTATTTCTTTTTCTCTCTCTTTTTCATATCCTGCTAAGAGAGCAGTTCTTTCTTCTTCTGTAATTATTGGTTCACCATCATCCATGCTTTTATCTTCTCTTTTTTATTTATAATCTTTTCGGTTATCACCACTTAAGAGTTAATACGCTTGAACTCTTTCAAGCAAATTAATTTTAAAGACAAAATTTATAAAAACTCTAACCTTAACCTGCATATGAAAAAGGGGATGTTATTTTTGTCTATGTTTTTAACAGTAATGTTAATTAGTTTTATTGGGGCGTCTTCTCTCTCGTTGAGCTTTTTTTTAGATAGTATTTCTGGCGATAATTTGACGATTCTTTTGGTTTTTGTGGTTTCTTTTTCAGTTCTTTTTTTCTCTTTGAATAAAGGGTTTCATGGCAATAAACCAATAGCAGCAGTTATTTCTTTTGCTTTAGCATTTGGGATTACTTACTGGGTAAATGATAGGGGTTTTAATATTGGAGGATTTATGTATGACTTGGGAATTTCCACGGAATTTTTATCTATATTAGTTCCTATTTTAGCAATTGCTTTAATAGTTTTTTTGGCTTTTATGCTTAAGAAAAATTCCTTGTGGGTCTTTGGAGGATTTTTATTGGCTTCTGCATTTTTTGTTTATGAAAAAGCGCTTGTGATTCTTTTAGGGCTTGCTTTAATTTTAATTAGATTATTCCTTGGGAAAAATAAGGGGAGCAGAGAAGAACGTTATGGGGATAGAGCAGATAAACAAGCTTTCAAAAGAAGAAAAACAGAAGATAGAAGAGAAAGACTAAAAGAAAGGAATAAAGAAATGAGGGGAAAGAGAAGAGAAAGGGAAGAAGAAAGAAAAGAGGAAAGAAAGAAAAGAGAAAGGGAACATAGGAGAGAAGAAGATTTAGCGAAGTTAAGAAAGAGACAAGAAGAAAGAATAAAAGAAGAAGAAAGAAAGAAAAAACAAGCGAGAGAAGAGGAAGAAGAAAGAAGGAGTAGAAGAAAGTCTCGGAGTTCTAGAAAACCTAGAAGAGATTATGAAGAGGATATGGATAAAAAGACAAG
>Ga0208769_1000137_pt1 | contig 38142 bp, 48 predicted proteins | sample AntAceMetag02UKC_FD_184768 | JGI IMG/M metagenome (GOLD analysis project Ga0208769, IMG submission 184768) | Saline lake microbial communities from Ace Lake, Antarctica- Antarctic Ace Lake Metagenome 02UKC (SPAdes) (version 2) | ecosystem: Environmental > Aquatic > Non-marine Saline and Alkaline...
GAACTCCAGGCAGTATTAGTGTTCCTGGTGGGAAATCATATATGCCTAGGAAAAAGAAAGCAAAGAAACGGAGAAAGAAAAAACCGATTAAAAAGCCTATTACGCAACCAGGTTTTCCAAGTCCAAAACCAGGCGGACCAAAGAAACCAGGTATTCCAAGTAAACCACTGTATAAACCAAGACCAAGACCAAGCAAACCACCAAAGAGAGGAATACCAAAGAAAGACTCTGACAAGTACTATACAATGAAGAAGAAGACTAGAATGAAGAAACCATCGACTGGTACTAACGACAGGTATAAGGCGCAAAAGAAACCAGCGACTGGAATGCAAGCAGCAACAGAGAATATCAGAAAGAGAATAAAGGTAAGAAAATAATTCAGTAAAAAAAAGAAGTCCTTATCTTTGATAGGTTTTGATAGGGACTTCTTTTATTATTACTTTGTTGCGTCTATGTCTTCGCCTTCGGATTTCATCTTGTGTCCGCCGACCCAAGGCTTCTTTTTTGGCGCGTGTTTCTTTGAATGCATCCTTAACGCGTTTCTAACTATTCCCTCTGTTCTTCCTTTAGCTATATAACCACAACCTTCTACTCTACACGCTGCTGTAACAATTCCCTCCTGTATATCAAGCCGTCGCTCCACAGACCTCGATGGCGGTGCTTGTTGCTCACCAGTTTTAAAACCGACTTCTTCCTTATCCTTACCATTGATAGAATCCTTTACGTCTTCTGGTTTGACCTTTTGAATTGGGGGCATACTATTTCTTCTTAATATTTACAGTTGGAACTTTCCAATAAGAAAGGGCTACCGCGACTTTATATTTACCAATGGTATGACGCGCAAAAGTACGCGCTTTCTTATATACGTCTGGATACAGTTTTTTCATCTGCTTTGAGATACTCGCTTCTAGCTTTCCTTGTTTACCATAGAGTGCATCCTCTTTTTTCCAATGAGCTTCTAACTCCTCGTTGACCTTGAGTAAGGCTTTGACTTCTTTTAACATAGCTTTGTTATTAGTTGATTATAACGGAATTATTCTTTTATCATCTAATGGATAAGATATTTGCCGACCTTTATTACCATAGATAGTAGCTTCTTTACCACCCCACTTGCCAGGAAAATCATTCCAGGCTAACCCTTCTTTCATCGGGAGACCATCGAACTTTTTAAACTTGTCTTTGGTCTGACCCCACCAATGCCACGCCCAACTATCATACACCTGTATCAACCTGTAGCCTTTCATATAGACACGTCTGCACCAATCGTAGTCTTCACCGCCACCTGGATAAAACTTCTCATCGAACATTCCAACTCTATCCAAGACTGCGGTTGGAATAATGGTACACCACATACAGCCACCTTCAGTTACTATTTTATTTAGTTCAGCATTACCATATACGCCAGTAGTATCTTTCCACTTCATTAATGTATCCCAGTCTTCCTGTGTGTATTCTTCTTTGTGTGGTATGCGTATCTCGGCTCCTCTATCCATAACAGAAGCTATCTGTACTCCAGCTATAGGCTTACCACCTTTTATTTCGTCTGCTTTAAAATGAGCAATGGCATTCTTCCACCAGTCCTTGTGAATGAACTCTACATCATCATTACAAAGAACGACATAATCACTGAGAGTGCTTTCGGCAAGTAATATACCAACATTGCAAGACTTAGCAAACCCAAGATTATAATAAGGGTGGAAATAACCGTGAACCAGGTCTTTGAACTTATCATAATGACCTCCTTCGGAATTATCAATTAATATGATGCGAAAGTTATCGCAATATTTATGAATAGTTTCAACGGTCCTAAGCGCGCCATCTATGTTAGTTACCGTTGGGATTATAAATGTTTTCTCCACTGGCTTTGGTTCATCCATAGGTCTATTCCGTTATTAATCTTTTAGCTTCTGCCTTGCTCACTAAGTTACCATACATAGCTTTGCTCAAATCTTTAGCGAGCTTCTGTAATAGTTGTCTACGACTCTGCCTATTAGAATATTCCTTAATATAGGCGTACTGGGCTCTGTAGGCTTCAACTTCTTGCTTCAGTCTAAAGTGAGGACTCTCGAAGTACATTTTCCACCACGTCTCTACTCCCAGCTCTGCTTGCTGTCTCTGGTGTGTCTCCTCGTGCTTCATTAAATGGTCTGGAATAGTATTGCCACTAGGAACAAAGAGTGTGTCCCCGTAAGTGAATACTACACCAGACATACGAACTACTGCTGGAAAGTGCTTTACAATCTCTGAATAGTTTGGTGGTAGATTATGTTTTATCCTCATTACCTCGGAGTTAGTTGTTCTGTCAAATCATCTACAGCCTTCTTGGGAACTCTCTCTATCCCATTACTCCATCTACTAGCTGGTCCAGCAACAGTTACCATTTCTTCCCGTGGATTATCCCTCGCAAACTCTGAAGCCATCTGTGCAGTGTTTTTATTATGCTCCCTGTTAGCTTTCCGCTTAACTTCCATATCATCAACTATAACGACTGGACTAAACTGCCATTCGAGCTTGCCTTTCTCTTTCAACGCGCCACAAAAAGGACACATCTTAGGGAAAACATTAGCAACACTTTCTTCTTCTGATTCTAGGTCAAAAGATTTCTTACAATCTAAGCAACGAAAAGTGTACTTAGTTTTCTTACTGTTGGAACTGAGCTGGGGCTGGGGCTGGGGCTGGGGCTGGGGGTTGGTTGTTAATTTTTGGTTCGACATATTCAAAATCTTTCATTTGTTGTACCTCATCATTCAACGTCATATTCATTACTCGTTGTTGATGACGGTCAGCATAAAATTTAAGGATAGGTTCAACTTGATTATTCTTAACACCCTTCTCACACATCAAGTCCTCCAGAGCCATTGCTACGTCTTTGATAAACTTAAGTTCTTCCTCTGCTCCTTGCTTAATGATTTGCTCTGCGTGTTTTGGTCCTTGCCCTATAGTTGGTATTCTCATAGTAGGTTTCCTTTCTTAGTCGTTTTTAGTAATAGATTTATTAACCCACATTGAACTTTCTTCTAGTTTTGTAAGAGCAATTGATTTACCGCGACTATCTGGTAATTGCTCAACGTCTCGGAGCAATGCTTCGTACTTATCACGAAATGTTTGCATCTGTGCTTTTTGTTCTTCTGTTGGCGCAACGAATTGTAGTGTTACCATACGTTTATTTCCTTTCGAGGTTAATATTAATTAATGGTTCGATTTGTTCTGCAAAGATTGTGTGCAGGTTCTTTGTTTTACGAATGTAGTTACGCTCGCACAGGGAAGCATCGGTTTCGTAACGAGACATAATCAATCGAGCTATCCAATCCCAGTGTCCCCACTCATCAGAGTAGGTGGTATCAGTAGTACCCTCATTCATATCCTTAATCTCTTGTCGAACATCAATGGTCGAGCTGAACTTCACATAGATTGGATACGTTTTGTAGATACTGCGCAGTGGTGGAAAGTCTTGATTGAGTACCATTATGTTCCCAAACCTCATTGCTTCTTGTGCTACCAACGAATACGTCTCTGACTTAGAGGGTAGGATGAAAACATTACTGATTGATTGTAGGTCAAAGATAACTTTCTGTGGTGCTTCCGCTCCCCAGGTATCTGACAACCAGATTAGTTCAGAGGATGTCAATTCCAACTCTACCGCTAACTCCTTAAGCTCCTCTCTGTATTTGAATTTATCATCCTTGGGGTCTTGACTCGTTGAATGAAAATCTCCAATGATGATACGAACACTCTTACCATACTTCTTGAGAGCTGCCATTATCTTCAGTACGAACTCTGGTTGTTTGCCTCTATCTAAGCGTAATGGATATACACAAACAAAGTCTGCATCTAATATATTTTTCTCAAAGATGAGTTGCTCCAACTTTGGGTCAAAGTACTTAGTAATATCTATCGGATGATTGACCGCCTTTACTCGCGGTTCACCTACATTGAACACCTTGGCTACCCTTGGGATGTCATAAGCGTTGGGGTATATGACAAGACTATTCGGCATTGGAGTCTCTACTATCTCCTGGTAATCTGCTTTGATAGCTTTCTTGTCTTGCTCAAATACTCTCTTGAGTAACGCTGGGGCAGTAGCAGAGTGCACCCAGTTGAGCCACAGTATCCTTGGATTATCCCTAGCCACAATAGCACACGCCATCTTGTGTTTCAGTGCGTCTGGCTGATAGATAACGTCGTGTGTAATGACTACATCAAGGTCTTCAGTAGCCATTTTAAGCTCCACAGCCATAGCCTCTACGTCTCCCTGGAAGGCACTAGCGTCTTTGTACCCATCTGTGCTATTTGCCTTCGCTACGGGCGAATAATTGCGGATTTCAACGTTTTCGGCAGCATATAGGCTGTTTTCTGGGGCTTGAAAGCCCTTTGTTGCTATAAATACAGGCTTATAACCGTGCATTAATAGCATTTTGAGTTGCATTTGAGCAACGATGTTGAGACTGTACGCCTCTTGAACACCATCGAAGGTGGTAATCAAACCCACCCTTTTTCTCTTATTCTGTTCTAACATAATTATACCTTTCCCTAAATTTTATAGGATTATTATTAAAATGATATTTAGTATGTGCGGATTTACTTAATACCTCTAAGTTATAAATTCTATCGTTTAACTTGTTTTCATCCTTATGATGTACATCTTCATTAAGTAATAATTTTCTTCTAAGATATTTTCCCATAACATACCTAGCTCTTTTTATCTGTTTTCCATTAATACATATTCGCATATAACCCCATTTATCTATATAACCACCTTTAAATTTTGGATTATCTTTTCCTAAACATTTACCTATTCTATTTCTACTAATTAGTTTTTTTGTTTCTTCAGTATGAGGAGTACTATGTCCTTTTTGTCCAGCTCCAAACCTTAGTCCGACAGAATGACCTTTGACAAACTTTCCTTTATTACCAACTTTCTTTCTGTCTGTCATAGGTTTATTTCTTTCGATTATTTAATTTTATAAAAGCGTAGAACAGTCCTAGCACGGCTATAATAACTAATGCGTATTGTGATATGTGTAAATATGATTGTGATAAGGACCAATTGTACGCATCTTCACTATAATAAGCCTAATATTTTTCTCTTACCCAATTGGGAATCACGTAGAATAACATCGAGAATCCTTTCCATAATACTATAAATAGCATCATACCAACTATCATCTTTAGGTCTTTTTTCATAGGTTTATTGTTCCTTATCGCTTAAATGATGAAATAACGTTCCGATAAATAGTACGAAGAATATAAAAGCAACTAATGTCATATTCATATTACTGTTTCTTATAATAATTAAGTTTTAATTCGTTGAGTAACTCTCTCCACTGGTTGCCGATGACCTCGTAGCTAAACTTCTCTGCTTGCTTTCTAGCATTCTCTCGATAACGTGGGTAATTTTCAATGAGATTCATCATAGCTATTTCAAACAGGCTATCCTTTACTGGCGGAACACTCGGACCATACGCTACTGGTTTCTTTGAGAAGTTCAATAACTCCTCTGGTTCGTTGTTGAGTACGATGCCAGCCTCACCTATAATTCCAGCGGGTGCGCCATAGTTAGTAATCATACAAGGTAATCCATAAGCTATTGCTTCTGCTACCGTGTTACCAAACGTCTCCATTAGTGAAGGGTAAAGAAAGAAGTGCATATTTTTATAGTATTCAAACTCATTCTTGAAACCCATATAGTGGATGTTCTGGTCTTCACTCTCTCCATCCTTACCAGCAATGAAAAGTTCTATGCGATTCTTTATATGAGTCTCGTTCCACTTCTTAACCAGACGCTCGGTTTCGTGTAGTCGCTTCCAGTCTCTCCACACAGCAGTAGTGGCGCATTTGATAAAACCATCCATAAGTGGGTTTTGTTCTGGGAAGTCTACTTTTTGAGAATTCCATATCACTTCAGTATTTTCTTCTGGATAGCCGAAGTAATGTTCAGTTAATCTTTTAGCAAATTCTGACATATATACAATGCAGTCAACATTAGGATAAACTTCTTTTAGTTTTTTGTTCTGTGCTTCAATGTTGATTCCCTTTCTCCAGTTGACTCCGTAAGCTTGCATTATTATCGGCTTCTTGATTCCTTTGATTTGGTTATAGTCCTTATAGAATGCTTTAAAGACATAGACATCACACTCATTTACACTCTTGACTATCTCAATATCTTGAGTCTCTAATGCTAGCTTCAAGTTGTGCTTCTCTTTACCAGAGACTAGATGATTTGGAATTGTATCGTAAAATATTTTCATATTATTATAGTGAAGTAGTAAGAATTTGTAAGATATTAACAACCTGTACATCCATAGCAAAGGCAGAAATAATAGCTAGTGCACCGAACAGTAGAATAAACATTCCTGGTATGTCTATAAATAGAGACTGTCCCCCCTTTGGTTGTTCGGCGAACACAACGACCTTCAGTATAATATACATTGTTAGTGCTGTTATCATAAGAACTTACTTATTCTATCTACTTCTAAAAAATATTCATACGTTATCGGATTATCAGCACTACCGTTATGTCTCCTTATAGCGTATGTCCTATACTCTGGGTATCCATTACTAACGAGATTATTAACTGACCAATCAGACGAGAATAGAGGGTCTTGTGCTTGCTCAATAGTAACGTCTGGGTGTGCTGGTAAATGAATTTGAAATCTACCGAATGATGTTCCGCTATCACCGACAGCTGTATCATCCTCACCAGCTTCCTTGATAGCAATTGCTTTTAAGTCCATAGCGCACTGGTCTCCAAGCTCCCCACAGGCATCGTGGTAGAGCTTATCAACAACAAGTACTCTCTCTGGTACGATAATCTGCGGTGTAATAGGTGATTCTACAGCGAGGGCGTTTCCCTCAAATAAAACCGCTACTATCACTACTATCCACAGAATTAGTGCAGGAATAATAGGAGTTATTTTGTAGTCTTTTTTCATAGTGCTATTTTAGTTTCTTTGTTGCTTTTTGGCAAGGTGTCTTGCTTTGAGTCGCTTTTTGCGTACTCGCTCTCGATGGTTTTGAAACCACAGTTGTCGATACTTTCTACGATAAACAGCTTTGCATTCTGGGCTGCAAAATTTATAGAAAGCTTCGTCTACTGGTTTACCACATAGGATGCACTTGAGAAACTTCTGCTTATACTGTTTTTCATTACTTTTGGATTTGGTCATTCACTCTTTGTTTATGATTACACAATCTACCAAAACTTCCCGCAGGACAGTTACAAGTTAATTTACCATCATTCCATACTTCTACTATATAGTATGTTCCTTTTTCACTTTTAGAAGAAACTCTATACTTTTTTAGAATGTAAGGTACTTCAAACTTCACAATTATTCTTGTAAATCTTCTACATTAGGAGTACTACCATCATCATCATCTTCTCCAGGAATCTGAACAAAATAAACTACATCTACCATTTTATTCTGCACCATTTGTTTGACCTTAAATACTGGAAAAGATTTACCAACCATATCAGACCTATCATCACTTTTTAATGATTCCATTACTAAGCGTTGTGATGTCTGATTCATAGTAATTAATTTTTCTTCACTGTTGGGAAGTTTAACATTAACTTGAAGACTCTTTTTGCCCCACTTATTGTCTACATATTCACCTTCATCTAAGATAGTGAGTTTATCACCATCTTTTAAATCTAAGGTTTGAACAAATTTACTGTCGATTTCAAATTTTGCCATAATTGTTTTCCTTTCTTATTTAATTTTAAATTGATTAACTTTTTTATAAAGAATAATTGTGTTATCTGAAATGCAATTCATTATATAGAAGTCATCTTTATTCTTCTCTGTGTATCCGTTATCCTTCAAGAACTTCTGATACTGTTGCTTCTTCTCCAGGGCTTCTTTTTCTTTTTTCTCATAAGCTATCTTCTCATCCTTAATACGTTGTACTTCCTTCTCTTTCTCTATTCTTTCTTCATCCTCCTTTTTGTGTTTAGCAATTAAGGCTTCTTTATCATCCCTAGCTTTTTGCCTCTCGTCTTCAATGGCTTGGTCTTTATCATCCTTAGCTTTCTGTCTTGCAATCTCAGCATCTTTAATAGCTGTATTCTGAGCTTCCTTCTCCGCTACTTTAGTGGCTTCTGCTACACGCTTATCTTCCGCAAACTTAGCTTTCTCATCATCGAGCTTTTGCCTCTTATCAGCAATTTTCTTTTCATCAGCTAATCTTTTTCCTTCAAAATAAGTTTCTCTTTTTTCATTATAAAAGCTATAAAACTCATTATTATCCATTTTTAAAATAAAGTCATCATCAACATCAAGTTCAATCAGCTCCATCTTCTCTCGTCTTTCTGGCAATAACTTCCGTTTCTTGACCATCTCTTTTTCATCATTAATCTTATCCTGTTTTTCCTGTAATGATTTTTCCAACGGCTCAATAATTCCTACCAACTCTTTCTCTATGTTGATTACTGAGCGTTGAAATGTTATTGCTTCTGCCCTAAGCTCTTTTCCAGTATTGGTTATTAGAACTCGCTTTTGTTTTAAATCTTTTCTGGCATAATCAACCTTTGAGTATCCCTCTTTGTCGTCTACGTTTTGTATCTTAAGGCTCGAATATTTATCAACTACTTTTTGTAGCTCTGCCTTATTTGGATTGAACTTCTCTATGTTTAAACTCTCCATAACTATTTCTTTTTCTTTTTAATTAATTTTAAAGGGATAATCTTCGTTTTCGTTTCTTCTTGTTTAAATTCTAGTTTTAAATAGTTTAGAAGCATATTGAATTTCATAATAAAACCAGCAGCTGGAATTTTAGTTTTTATAAAACTGAAGAATTCTTCGTTTCCTATTTTTTTGTGTGCGTAATCAATCTTTTGTTCTAAATTTTCAATTTTCTTTTTTAGTTGTTATATCTCCAATTTTCTATTAAACATAGATTATTTTCCTTTCCTATTAAGAGCTTTTAAAATAGTAGCTGCCTCACGAATTTTTTTATTCTCGCGACCAATCTTTTCATTATACTCACGAGTATATTCAAAGATATTACTCTCATAATGACGAACCCGTTTCTCTAATGAAAAGATTAACTTTTCTTTTTCCGTCATCTTTGTTTTAGACTTCTTAATTTTCTTTTTCATAGTTTCCATAGGTTTTTTGTTATCTAATGAAGTGCACGTATAAAGGTATGTCAATCTTCTTTGAAGCGCAAGCACGGGTGAGCTTATATATCATGAAAAAATCCTCACCCCACGGGTTGCCGAGTGTACGCTCCTTGCTATTGTATCCTGGTATGCCAGCTACATCAGCGAAGTCATAACAGTTTCTACCGTATGGCATTCCATCTGGCAGTACTTCTTTCATTAAGTCGCGTCTGAAGATAAACATTCCAGCTCCAAGGAGTCCGCTATCAAAGTGATTATCACCGAATGGTATCTCTTTAGCTTCGTGTAAACTCATCCTATTAAAGTGCTTCTCTTTTCTCACTCCGAGATTATCTGCTTGAGTCATTTTAAAGTGATAGACCAACTTGGCACAGTTGAATATTTTGTAATATGGAAACTCATTTATAAACTTGTTGAAGGTATCAAGGTAGATGGAGGTATACTCATCATCACTCGCTAACCAACATATCCAATCTTTTGTAGCGTATTTATGTCCAGTGTTGAACGCTCCGACTCTCTCTGTAGGCTCATCGTGCTTAACATATATTATTCTTTGTGTCTCAATGTGAGGGTTGCTAGATACTACTTCTTTATGTGTTAGCCCGCCTAAGCTCCTTACTACCTCCTCGGTATTATCTTCCGACCCGTCATCAACAACTATTATCTCCCAGTTTGCGTAGTTCTGATTGAGAACAGAATTAATTGCGTGCTTCAATGTCTTAGCCCTATCTCTTGTAGGAATAATCACGGAGAAACTATTTTCTTTAAACATTATTCTAAATCCTCTTTATTAACTTTACCTTCTTCTCTTGGCTTCTTGCTTTCTTTATCTTTATCCCATTTAGGAGGTTCACTTTCAAAAGGTTCACCCTCTTTGGTATTAGGGATATAATCTGGATTGATTATCTGTTTGTCCTTCTCGGAGAGGTGATAAATTCTATCAACCCAATCTTGCTCCTCCACATTAGTCGGTAATCTCTTGTGTGCGCTGTAGAAGGTAATCAAAATACCAGCCTTACGAGTTTGTAAGTCTTTTTTTCTAAACTCTTGTATAGCTTCTAGTGAATAGGTTTGTGCCATATAGATATAAGTTAGTTTATTATGTACAATTTGTCAACTATCTAACTGTGGATAACTCCTACATTAGTATAAAGACTAATAGACATAGGATAAAAACGACAAGTCCCACCCCTAGCTGTCCTAACATTTCTGTCAATGATTCCTTCATTAGCTTTTCTTCCTTGCAGTTATCAACAGCATATCATTACTCTCCTTCATCACTACTCCACAATCTCTGAATGGGTCGGCTATCTCTTGTCCTTGCGCAATTATGTGTAGGTTACATTTTTTACAACTTGTCGCTTCGTTATCCCACATCACCAGTCCTTTACAACGTGAGCATTTGAGCATTTTAGTTATTGCCATATACTATTTATCTTTAGTTATTGTTTAGACTATTAAATAAATAATCATCCACAAACTTGCCATAATAATCATAAACCAATATTTACTCCTCTCTTTGGCTAATTGACTGCCAATAAGAAACATTGTTGAGATTAAAATAAAAAATTGCCAGTTTTCCATACGTTATTTATCTTTAGTAATAAGAGATTGAAGCATATCTGTAAATGCTTGATGATAACCACGTCTACGCTCATTGCTTTCTAGTGGTGGGTCTGAACCTAATTCTTTGGTTAATGCCTCAACCTCCTCAATAACTTCCTGTCTAGCTTTAGATTTTTCGAGGGAGATGAATTGTTTAGTATCTCGCTGTCTAATTTCAAAATATCTTTTGAATTGTTTAGTATCTCGCTGTCTAATTTCAAAATATCTTTTTATATACTTTTTCATTTTATCACTCATTAACTCTGGTGCTTTATCCAAAAATCCCCAACTACCATTAGGTAATTGATTATCAAACCTATCTTCCTTTGTTTCTTTATTTGGCATAGTTTATTTCTTTAGGAGTGAGTCTATAAAACGTTTAACTTTATTTGATGCTCAGTATATTCTCGTTGTTTTTCTCTCGACCAGCTATTCCAAATATCTACCCTTGGTCTTGATAATCTCAATTTCTCCACCTCACTACGTGGTATGAATGATTTTGAGATTTCTTCAATAAAGCATTTTAATCCGTGTTCCGTTAAACAATCATCAATTTCATATTTTTTAAGTAACTCCTCCATCTCAGGACTTTGTTGTTTTGGATTGGTCATAGGTCTTTAATAATATTTATTATAGCTTTTTCCATCTTTTCTTTTATACTTTTTTGCGCCATTGAAATAATTTCCCAAATTGCTGAGAGTTCTTTATTGCTCCAATTAAACTCTTTACCAGCCTTATCTAATTTATCAAAATAATATTCTTTCTTCATAAGTGTGTAGTTAGGTGTTGAGCCAAATAATAAATATAATCAGTGCTGGAATTATTGCTGAACCGAATAAGATTGCTTCCCAAAATCTATCATCTATTCTATCTCTTTTTTCCTTCATACAAATTATTAAAGAGTAAAATCTTCTTCATCAAGCATTGGTGGTTCATCAGTACGGTTAGATAATGGTAACTGCACTGGTTCTTTTGGTTTCTTGGGCTCTGGTGCTAAAATCTCCCAATACTCTTTTTCAACGACATACTGTTTACCAAACCCTAAATCAATCTCTTTCTTACGAGCGTCAAACAGCTCAACTGCAATCTGGAAGCGTCTGCTCTTTTTGGTACGAATATAAATCCAATCAATGGGTTTCCCTCGCTTATCCCCTTTCATCAGTTTGTCCCACAACTCCTTATCAATGGCAGGAACGCCACCATACTTCCATAGTAGGTGTTTCTTCTCGTCTACTGCAAACTTACATAGCTTACGTTGTACTATTTGATAGTCTTTAAATATACGCATTATATTTCTATTATTGTTATCCCGTAGTTAGCTTCTACGAGTTTCTTTTTGAGTCTAAACATTGCATACGCTGAACCTTTCTTATATCCCTTAACATCCTCTACCTCAAAATATCCTTTAGGATAAAACACTTTAAAGTCTGCTTTGTAAAATGCGATAAATATACCATTAGCATAAATATCAAAACGTGGCTGTCGCTCAACCTTAACAACCTTCTTAGCTCTAATCATCATATCGAGCTCCCACGCCCTATTTGCTTCCTTCCTACTGTCATAAAGGTATCCATTATAGACTGTTTTTTTAGCGTTGTACTTAGTACGGGTCATAATCTATTTGGTTATTAACAAATTCCTTTTTATCTTCATAACTCATATCATCTACTTCACCCCACTCAAGCCTGCCATCTTCGAGGGCATAACCAATTTGCTGGTCAATATACTCCTCCCCAGTATCAAAATTCTCTGGGTGGTGTTGTTTCTCTAGCTCTTGGTCGTAATCTTTTAACATAGGTTTATTATTATTGGTGGGCTACCTTTAATGCTGTAGCGAGGGTAGTTACCTCTCTCACGTTGAGCCTGTTCCTAATTATGGTACTCGGTCTTTTAGAGAGAACCCACCACGTTATTAAAATTGTGATGCTAACGCTTTCTTTTGTCTCGTTGTCATTGTGCTTTCAGTAGTCAACATAATCTCATTCTTAGCTATCTGTAGGCGTTGCTTCTCGTTGCACACTAGCCTACGGCAACATTGACACTTGAATCCTTTTAATCTGTGATAGTATTTGCGTGGGTCAAAATCCAACTCATTTATTGTTCCGTAATTATCACATCTCATTTATACTTTATTCTTTGGCATATTTACTTTAGTTATAAACTGTCAACTACACTGTATCATAGACACGAATAACTGTTAACCAAAGTTAATTGTGGATAACTTCTTTAATGTAATTTTGTATATTTGGTGTACTCTTTGACGAGTTAAATTAAACTTTTTTCCAATTTTAGAAAAACTAATTCCATTATTTCTTAATTCAATAATTTCACAAGCCCTTAAAATGAAAATGTTCTTTTTGTTTTCTTTATTATTATGAACTAGATAATGACAAATTCTACATAATGTTATCAAGTCTTTAAGATTATTGGACTTTAATCCCTTTTTATGATGAACAATAATATTCTCTCTTGAACCACAAATTTGACAAGTGTAATTATCTCTTATTAGCACATCATTATGTTTACCACCGTATCTTCTTTTACTTAATTGTTGTTGTTTTGATAAAAGTATATTAGACATATACTTTCATATTAACATATACTATTTTATTTGTCAATAGTAATACTTGACATAGTTATCCACAGGTTACATAACGGCTTTGTCGCCTATTCCAGCTAGTATTAGCAATAAGAATAGGAGTATAATCTTGAGTGTTGTTTTCATAGGTTTATTTCATTAATTTCTACAAAATCCATATAGCCCGTTTGAAGTGGTACAACCAGTGAACGAGCTTTGTTAGCGTCGTTCGCTCTTACTTGAAAACTAATACCAACGACTCTATTATCGCCTTCTTTCGTTTTAAACTCTACTCGATAAAGTTTTTGCATAGGTTTATTTATTATTTAATACAAATATCACAATCACAATCGTTGGGATGGCTTTCTTTTTGCCTACTTGCCCACCATTGTTGGTAGTGTAATTTTTCCAACGCTCGTAATATAGTTGCTCTTAGTGCCTCAAATGCCTCTCGGCTTTTTGTTTTCATAGTTGTTATTTAAATAGCACTATATAGTTCTCTCAATTCCCCTAGTGTTAGCTAAAAAATGCAATTAATACTACTGCGATTATGAACAGAGCAAGCCCTATATTATAACCATCCCACTGTTCCGTTTTCATTTTGTTTTTATTAGTTAGTTAGTTGAATTAGTTTCTTCCCGTTTTGCATCTTCGTATCCGTCTTGATATCCGTCGTCGTATGCCTGACTTAGAAGTTCGTCGAGTTTATCATCGGTTATTATATCATTTTCTTTATTGCTCATAATTAATTCCTTTGAGGGTTAAATTTCCTCATTAATATCATTTTTGCCGTTTTGCCACAATGCTTCAACCACTCCTTTGGCTTATTATTTTTATCATGTGTTGGTTCTCTATGCCCAGCATCGCGAGCGTCTTTAATGTCTTCTTGAGTTTTTAGATTATAGTCAGACAGGTCGGCCAATTCTTCAAGACTGTCCGACAGTTCTTTATACTCATCACTAGACATCGGTAACGATTGCATATGTAAAACGATTGACTTCCGACAGTTTTCAAAAAATGTGTCTGATAGTATCATAGTTTTATTTTTCAAACTCTTTTAATATTCGCTTGTATTCCTTCGGTGTTACTTCAATATAGATTGCCCTACTTGCTTGCTTCCAGTCTGCTTCTGGTACACAATGATGTCCGCTATATCCTTCGTCGTATGCTTTTATAATGAGATTAGTTACAATTTTAGCATAGAGTCTGCGAGGGTTTCCGCTATTCGTATTAATTGCGCATAAATGTAAATACATAGTTTTTTCCTTTTGTTACTTGTTAGCTAGTTTATTACTGCCTGCGAGCAACCTCGCGAGCAGTGTATAAGCTAGTTATACTTTATAATACCCGCTACCGTCTAACATTAGTATATAATCTGCATTGGTATCCACTAATTGCTTTGACCAGTCCCAACCGCCTTCAAAGTCATTACCGTCTGCATCTACATTGAAACCGTAGCAGTCCGCCGTTTGTGCATTCATTCGATATAGTGAACCAAAAGCGTGCGCTTTGATTTTTTGCATTATTGACGGTTTGCCAATACTGCTTGCTGTAACTTTATCCATACGCTTGTGTCGTTACTTGTTATGCTTCCAGTATATCATAGCCACACAATATGTCAACCACTATGGTAAACACATAAAGACTAACATTAGCCATTATATGCTATTGACGTAAAAATTAATATATTGCCTAATACATAAGAATGTCGTTACACTCCAAAAAAGCCGTCGGGCTGTGGATAACCCTATTGACCAAACGCCCATAAATAATCATAACCAATACCCCTGTGGATAACTTATACAGGTGGTTATTGTTAGCATAAGAATGTCGTTACACTCCAAAAGAATGTCGTTACACTCCAAACTCGAACCTATAGACTGCTAGTTATTATCATACAATGGTGTGTGCTTGTGCTTTGGTGTTTGTGGTATCAGTGAGCCATAGCAATACTATTACATAGAAGCAATACTATTACATAGAATGAATTACTATACCACTAGCAGGCAGTGTCACTATATAGCTATGAGCTGTATATGTGATATCATCATACTATATCATACTTTTCCTTGTAATATCACTTGCGGGTACTGGCATTTGTCTTTTAGGATTTGTCATATTTATGAATCACTCTATATTCATTGGGTTAAATAGCTTTTTTCATTGTTCTACGTGGAACATTAAGTGTCGCAAAATGTTTAAGTAACGATTACCCTATATACTCGGTAGGAGAATGGATACCAATACGCCCCCCTAACCCCCTGTTAGAGAGAACGTAGGTTATACTCGTACATATCGAATGTATTACAATTACCTAGCCCCAGTATTTATCGCATCTCAAAGAATACCAGCTTTACAGGGAAAAGAGAACTGTGTGTAAAGTCCCTGTTTCTTAACCTACGACTCATCCAGTCGCCAAGCTATATGGTCTTCCGCTAGTTATGTACCCCCTTACAGTCTGGCGTTCTGTTTGTTTACAGAACAGGAGATGGTTCACTAGATTGTCGCACAGGCGATTGAAGACCCCGAATTCATATTTAGTTGTGCCTCAACCAGGTTATGGCGAGGTTTTATAATTATCTATATATAGGATAGTAACGGCTACGGCTTTTTAATAGCCCGAAGGCAGTTAGATTTCAGCGTAGTATGTAGTAGTATGTACACTCTTACGCCTGTTGCACCGTATTTTGTGAACTGTGGAACGATAGAGCCAGTACTAACCTATATGTAAATAACTATATTGTAGTGTCGCAAAATGTTAATTATCCTTAAAATATTCAGAAATCTGACAGATAATATTCCCTAGATTAGGGTCCTTTTTATACATATCGCTAATGATAACTAATATATGAGTGGTAGGAACTAACCTACCTAGCGAATCGAAGACAAAAAAGGTTAATCAGATATTATCTATCAGAGTTCTGGCTGTTTTAAGTTGATTTGATTTGTTATTTTGATTATCATAAAACCATAGTAGCATAGGGGTTAAATTAACGCAAGCCCTTAAATTGAAAAGTTATCCACAACCAATTTCACCGAGTGGTGAATATGGTCAGTTGACAGTTTCTAGTTGATATATTATAGTAACTCTATGAAGCGTATGCGACATTTTTATGCCAAGTTATCGAGTAGTATCATCACCTAAATATTTGGAGATAAAAGCTCTGTTCGAGGAACATAGGAGTTCTCTGGAAAATGAATCAATGACGCGGTATAGATTTATGAAGGAATTTGCTCTCCCTCTTGACCCTAATTTAAACGAGGGTTCTTTTATGACGTGGCTCGGGAGTCAGCTTAAGGGGACAAAAGAAAAAGTAGCCGTTCTGGTTGAGAAGCATTTCCTCAAAGACTATGAGAAAAAGACAAACGAGGAGAGGATGGCAGATGTGGATAAGATGCAAACTGAGATTCGGTACTTTGCCAAGAAACTATTTCATAACAAGATATATGAATTTATAGAAAATCCAGAGTTGGCAAACAAGCTGACGTTACTTCAACTACAGAAGTTGTATAAGATGATTAGGGAGGAGGAGTCCAGAGAGACAGAGCTTGGTCTAAAGAAACAGGATTCCAAACGGAAAGATATTTTTGGGCTGTTTGCTATTATGTCTTTGGCTAAAACTTTTACGCCAGATGAATTAGAGAAAGTTGAACAACTAGTAAAAAAACGTAGGGATGGAGAACATCAATTACAACAAAGTGGTGGAGCAAGTGATACAGGAAGTGCCGAGGGAGCAACAACAGATGTTCCTGGACCAGTCGAAAGCTCTAGTGTGGGGCAGGTATAACCCTGTTTTCTTTTCGAGGTATTGGCTTGGCATTGACCTAAATCCATTTCAAGTCCGTGCTTTCAATGAGGGCTACGATATTCCACAGGGAATGTACATCGCTGGTAATCGTATCGGTAAATTTCAGTCCTTAGATGATAAAATTTTATCATCTAATGGTTGGATTAGGATGGGTGATATTAAGGTTGGAGATAATGTATTTTCACAAGATGGAACACGAACTAAAGTTTCTGGTGTTTTCCCACAGGGTAAAAAAGATTTATATAAACTTACTTTTAATGATGGAGCAACTTGTACTTCTGGTTTTGAACATTTGTGGAAAGTTAAAATACCATCATCAAGATTTGTAAAAACGTACACTAAAAATAGAGTTAATAGTAAAGAATATAAAGAATGGGATAATGATGATTATAAAAAATGGAGTGTAATGGAGCTTGGTGAAATTATAAAACGGTGGGGAATGAAGCCATTGGCAAAGTATAGGGTGGAAATACCAATGGTTGAACCGATACAATTCTCCAAAAAAGAAGTTGAAATAGAGCCCTATTTACTTGGTCTTTTATTAGGTGATGGTTGCTTTAGAAAAACTGGAAGTCCACAATTTTCAACTGCTGATACTGAATTATTAGATGCTATTGGAGAATATAAATATAAAGAGAAATATGATTATCAGTTATATAATTTATCAAAACCAATTAAAAATCTTGGATTATATAATAAGAAATCTTGGGAAAAGTTTATACCAAAAGAATATCTTTGGAATAATTATGAGGTTAGATTAGCTATTTTACAAGGGCTTTTAGATACTGATGGTAGTATTGATAAAAATAATAAAATAGAGTTTTGTTCTACTTCAAAACAATTAGCCGAAGATGTAAAATTTATCGTTCAATCGTTTGGTGGAAAAGCTAAAATGAGTGAACGATATACATATTTTGCTTATAAAGGAATAAAAAAAAGGGGAAGAAAATCGTATCGTTTGTATATTACTCTTAAAAACATTGTTCCATTTCGTTTAAAAAGAAAAGTGAGTAGATGTAAAAAAGGAGAAGTAACACATAATAGAATTCTTGTAAAAATTGAATATATTGGCAAGAAAGAGTGTCAATGTATAATGGTAAAACATACGGATGGTTTATATGTTACGAATGAATTTATTGTCACGCATAATACCGCTTGGCTCGCTATAAAACATATTTGGGCTTTGTTCTATAAGCTGGGACTGGGTGCTTCAGAGAAGACCTTTATCCCCAGTTTATATAGGACTTTTAACATATCGCCGAACTCTCGGCAGTCAAAAGAATCATTCCGATACATCTCTCGTATTCTTAGCGGAGATTTTACTTGGCAGGTAGATGGAAAGTATTGTTCCAATATGCCAAACCAAGAAGATGGTACTGGTTTAAAGGTTACTGACTTCATTGTAGGGCAGAACGAAAACTTGGGTGAGGTGAAGTTCGCTAATAATTCAATTCATTATTCTCTCTCTACTGGACAGACACAGGGTTCTTCTTACCAGGGTCTGCCCGCGGGATATATTTCTTACGATGAGTGTGTAGAAACATTGCACCTTGAATCTGATATTAACTCGATGGTCTCTCGTCTCGGTGATTATGGATTTTGTTTCGATTTGATTACTTCTCCGAATGCTTCCAGGAAGAATTGCTCACAGCAACATCTCCTCCATTTATTTAATCTAGCGAAGAAGGGCGAGGGTGCTTATAAGCTGATAGTCGGTGACTACGATGAGAATATTTTTATTCCAGAGGAGCAGAAGGTAAAGCATAGGAAGCGTATCAAAGAGATGACCCCGCTACTCTATGACCAGATAATCGGTGGTAAGTTTGTATCAATAGGTGGCAAGATGTTTGATGGACACGCGATTGATAATGTCTGGAATGGAAACGAAGAAGGCAAGGTCGCGATGGGAGGGCATCAATATATTATTTCTGCCGACTGGGGTTTTGCTGATAAGGGAGACGAGACTGTATTCCTTGTTATCGACTATACACAGACTCCGTGGGAGATTGTATATGCGTCTTCTAAGCAGGGAGGAGACCCATATCCGCTGATGGCAACTCTACGAACATTGAAGGAATCTTACAATGACGCGAAAGTAATAATGGATGTGAATGCACTTGGCGGAGTTGTGATGAAAAAACTACTGCGTGATATAAAGCCTATGGGCTTTGACTCACATTCGGGTCAGAAGCCAGAATCCCTATCTTATCTCCAACTTGTTTTGACAAATTATCGCAAAAATGCTGTAATAGAACAGAAGGGGAGAACACTGGCAAAGGGAGAGGATTTGCTAAAAAGTTATTACTTGGCTATACTTGAGGAGCAATTGGCTTCCTACCAAGAGGATGACAAAGCTATTAAACAAGATTGGGTTTGCGCCCTCTATATGCCTATCTGGTGGTTATGGAAACAAAGGCAACGTGGTTTACGGAGAGGCGACAAACCTTTTGAATTAGATTTACTTAAAAATGGCTAAAATATGACAGAGCAAGAAGATAAGGAAAAAAAATCCAGGGAGCAGGAACTCAAGGATTATGTCATACAGGTAGACACAGACTTAGAAACTGATGTTGCTGCTCGCTTATATGGTCTAAGCACGAATGTTGGAAGCCGTGGTGGACTTAAGTCTGTTGGCTACAAGGTACTACGAGAGTTTTTTGAAGGAGACCAATGGAATAAAGCAAAACCAAATGGTGGTATAATGCGCACCTATAATTATTGTGCTACCACTGTTTTTAATTATACGGCGTTTTTGGCTGGGGAACCTCCAGAGTTTGATGTTCCACCAGCTGATATTACGGATGAAATTTCCGTAGCCGTCGCGGAAACCCAAGAGGAATATTTGATTGAGGTATTGAAACAGAATAGTTTTTCTATTCAGTGGGAGGAGTCAGTAATGGTTGGTTCGGAGCTTGGCGATTCATATTTCATCGGTCCGTTTTATAATAAGAGTGAAAAGAGAATCTGGTTCTCTATGGTTAAGAAACCAGAGTTTATTCGCCCAATTTTTTCTACGAGAGATTATAATGAGATAGTAGGATTCATTCATCACTATCGGGTTACAAAAGCTAAGGCTGAAGAACTATGGGGCGATAAGATTATTGAAAAGGATATTACATTAAACCCAACAAGGACTTCGACTGATGGAACAATCTCTGATGCAGAGCAGTATCAAATGGAAATGATTGATGTTATGCAGTACTGGGACAAAGATAAAATGATTCTGATGCTCGGCGACAGTACTGGTAAAAATGTTATTGATTATGACGAGCACCACTGGGGTTTTGTTCCACTTCTTTATGTTAAAAATATTATACACCCGAATTATCCTCACGGTATTTCTGATATTGAAACAATGCTCGACGCACAGGTTGAATATAACGAGTCAGCTTCGTATGCGTCTGATGTGTTGAGGGCTGAAGCACTACCACATATTTTTGGTAAGAATTTGGATATTTCAGAGTTCTCGTCTGGCGTAGCACAAATTATTGATACAGGTGATGATTCAGAATTATTTGGAAATCCTATGGCTGGTTCATCTGCGCCGTGGGAATTACACACACAAAACAGGCAGAAAGATATTTATGGACTATCTGGTATTAATGAGATTATGTATGGTGGTCCGCGCGTACGGGAAGCAACTGGTAGGGCTTTATCGGTTTTGATGCAGGGTGTTCAAAATAGAATCAAAGGTAGACAAGAGAGATGGCGTGTAGCTTTGAAACATTTAGCTGCTGGCATTTTGCGTCTAACAGAATTGTATGTACCTGGTGGTAAGGAATTAGTACAGGGTCGATATGAAGTTGATATCTTCTTCCCAAGTACTTTGATGAGAAATGTCGCTGAAGAAATCAATAAATTTAATAACAAATTACAGTCTCAAACTACAACAATGAAGAATATCGGTGTGCCTTCTCCAGTGAGAGAGAAGAAGTTGATAATCAAAGAATTGGATGATAAGAAAATGGCGATAGAGATTTCAAGGAATGCTCAACTTTCTATTCAGCTTGAGCAGATATTAGCAGATATGCAAGCAGCTAAACAACAAAAAGCAGGACAGGCTCAAGGTGGCGAACAACCAGAAGGTGAACCAGGTGAAAATCCAACTTCAGCTCAAGGAGTTCCTACTTCTACACAAGCTGGACCAGAGGGAGCAGTTAATCAATCGTCTCAACAGGGTGGAGCACCACCAATGGTAAGTTAAAATTAAAGGATAAATAAAGTGGCTTTCGAAAGACAAAATCAAATAATGGTAACAGACCTTGAAGAATTGGTAAGGTTGCGTATTGAAAACTTGAATAAAGTCAAGACCCAGATTAGGGTACGCGAAGAAATGGAGTTTCAGTCTAATATTTTGGCTGATGATGTTGCATTAGAAGACCAGCTTACTTATCGTGCGAGTTTGATTGAGAAGGAAGAAGGGAAGAATATTCCAGACCACGATTACATTTCTCAATTAAAAGCTGATAAGTCTTTACTTGGTAAACAAATTAAAACGAAGAATTATCGTGAAGCCTACTTGGTTTCTCTTAATGATTATAAAGCTAAGAGAGAAGCAGCTGATACTCACTTACAGTTCTTGAATGAGAATTTATCTACTACAAATGATGTTGCATTAAGGCAAGAGATTCTTGGTAATGTTGGAGAGATGGAATCATTGATTGTTCAGAAGCATCAAGATGCAGTAATGTTCCAGATTCAGAATGCTATGGAGGATATGACTTTCTCTGTTTTAGATGATGCTATTAAACTTGCTACGAAAGAAAGGAATAATTCTCGAATGATTGCTGATGTTGATACTGCCGCTATGTATGATGTGAAGATTACTGTTCTTAATAAAGCGTACAGGGGTGCTAAGATTCAGAATGATTTGAATAAGATTGACCTTGATGTTAAAGGTGGTAAGGGAATTGACGCTAAGTTGAACTGGGTAATTGCACAGAAGGATAAACCGTCTACTGGTGGTGCTGCTGACCCGTTCTCGTTTGATGGCGTGCAGTATGGTAATGAGCAAGAGTTCTGGGGTCAGTACTTCACAAACTTTGTTGCTGGAGAGTACTTCACTGCTAAGGAAACTGAACTGAAGAATAAATCTACTTCTCTATATAATCAGTATGGAGATATTTCAAATGATAATATGAAGTGGCTTAAAGACCAGACTAATTCTGTCTTTGATAATCCCGCCTTAGCTCCGTGGAAAGAAACTTTAGGCAAGACATTTCAACAGTCTGTTTTGATGGGAGCTTTGGATTATAAGATGACTGTGTTGCAAGAGGAATTATCATTGAAGGATGACCCGAAAGGAATAGCTTCTATCAATCAAAAGATAATGGATTTACAGGCTTCTGTGCCAGAGATTTCCCAGCATTCTGCGTTCGCTAATTTATCGGCTATGTATGCTACTAAGATGAGAACTTCACTGCAAACTAAATTAGAAAATTTTAAGAATGATAAAACTCAAACTTTAGACCTTTTGACTAATCTAATTAATGATTCTTCTTTATCACAAGAAGAAAAAGAGAAAGCAATGGTTCCTATTAGTCAGCAAAGAGTCGGATTAATCAATATGACAAAATCTTTGAATTTTACTGATGTTCCGTTAGATTCATTTACTTTTGGAAAAAACCCAAATGAAATTTATACTCAATTATTAACTCCTTTTGCTGGATTAATGTCTGACCCTCAAGTTGGAGGAATAGATATTCCAGAATATCAGAAAATTTTATTAGAAGGTAGACAAGATATTCCAATACCAACTGGCGAAGAAGGGGTCGGACCAGGACCAGGTGCAGGACCAGGTACGGGTACTACGCCACCTACTGAAACCGCTGCTCCGACTACTCCGAATGTAGCTGGCTCTGCTAATTTTGAAAAAGAATTATATTTACAGGGCGATGAGGGTAAGCAACAGACGATGGCTGGTTGGGGATATAAATGGGATTGGTCTGACCAGGCTAATCAGATTGGTGGATGGACTCCAGTATCAACTAAAGCTAAGAGTAAATTTAAACAGACTTATGGCGCAGATTATACTGGTAAAAAGGCGACCTTACAAAAAGGCGATAAGAAATTAATTAGTTTCACTGACGGAAATTATTCTAAGGGATTGCTTGACCAGGGATACACTTTAATATAAATATATGGCTTTTCAATTAGAACAACCAAGACCAATATCAACATATACGCTAGACTCTGGTTTAGATGCAATCCGTTATGGAATGGATGAGATTGATTTGGGTATTCAGCAAGCGACTGTGATGGCTGGCGGAGAATTAATCTCACCAGAGATTTATGATATGGCAATCGGTAGGTTAAATATTTTGAAAACTGGTACTAAGGATAAGAAGCTGATAATGGATATTGATGAGAAGGTTGCTCGTTATAGGATTGGTCAAAATAATTTGGTTAAAAGGATTCAGAAAGAGTTTGACAAAGATGCTGATGGTACAGATACGGAAACTGTTTCTCAAATTGTAAACTCTAATACCCAAGAATATAATGATGAGGTGAGGAGATTTTTCACCAATGAATATAATCGTGAAGGTGGCGTTGGTCATTTCATAACTGCCTCTATGGTGCGTGAGCGTGAGTGGGCGCAGAGATATGCTGAAGAAGCCTCTGACTATATGGCTCGTAAAAATAAACCGTCTACTGAATTAGAGAAAGAGGCTATGGGTCATTCAGATAAAGCTGAATATTACAACAACTTGATGATGATGGATGAGACGACTCGTAGTCAGTATAAGATTTTTGTCAAGACTGACGTTCACGGTAATATGCAGGACTATGCAGTTGTAGAAGGGCGTAGTGGTAATCTCCCTTCGGGGTATGCTTCTAAAGAAGATTTTATGCCTGTTAATGGATGGAGTCAGTTTGGTATGGATGTAATGCTTCAAAAGTATGATGAAGATGAATCTGGTAGTGCAAGGGCATATTTTAATGGTGTTACAATCATTGAGGGCGAAGAAGGTTTTGACGCACCAGAGAATTTAAGTTTTGATACGGCGTTAAGTGAATCAAGACCTGCTACTAATATCAATCCAGTACCAGGTGATTTTGTTACTAATCCAGAAGGTAAGGCGTATTTGTTTGGTGGATATGATGGCAAGTCGAATGAATGGAATGAAATTACTGACCCATCAATAACTCATTCAATGCCTGGTGGTTGGGAGAATTATAATAATAGAAATATACCGCTTTCTTTTGAACAATTTGAAAGGGAGATTATTGATACAATAGGTAAGCCATTGATGCTGGATGAATTAAAAGCTGGTCAGAAAAGTAAATTTGAGTCTGACTTAGCTGCTAATCAAGCAGAAGCTGATAGGATGAGTGAGTTTCTTGGTCCTGGCGGAGAAGTGGCTGGCAGAGCAACTGGAAAAGTCTTGGGAGAAGCTGGAAAAGCAACTGGGATGATGGCAGAAGCTGTTGGTAAGGGTTCAGAAGTTGTCCTCAAAGGAGCTGGTGGAGTAGCTGGAGGAGCTTTAACACCTAAAAATGTTGTAGAGACTGGAAAGGCTATGGGTAGAACTGTTGCTGATATGACTCGTGAAGGCGGTAAGATATTTAAAGGTGGGACAGAGGGAGTATCTGGATTTTTCCGAGGGCTTTTCAATAAGAGATAAATTAAATTAGAACGATGCCTTTTGAATCTTATGTTCCAGAAAAGAAGACGTACACTGCCCGTTCTAGGAACACGGGCAATGTTTCAATAGAGCAAGAAAAACCTTCAATGGGTGGCTTCTTTGGCTGGGCTATTGATAAGGTATTGAGGACAAATTATGCTTCTGCTAACGTAATGTTGGATTTAGTGAATAAGGGAAATTTCACTCCGTTCAAATCTGCGTGGGAGGGTTTTTCTGGCAAAGAGAAAACTTTATATGATGATGTGTTGGAAGAATCTGGGATGAAAAAGGGCTGGGCGCGAAGTGGTGCTGGTTTAGCTTTAGATATTGTTTTAGACCCTTTAACTTATACTGGTGTTGGTGCAGTAGGAAAATTCGCTAAGGCTGCTAAGTTAGGAAAATTTTCTGGTAAGACTTTAAATAAATCTGGTGTTGCGTTATTTACAAAGTACTCAAAAAAATATGGTGATAAGGCAGCTAATTCCGCAGTTCGAGCTGTAATGAAGACTGAAGATGGAATAGCGAAATTTGCCGAAAAGGCTTCTATTAACTGGATGGGTCAAAGGATTATTCCTGGCGAAGCTATTGCTGCCGTTAGTAGAAAGACTGGTTTATCTAAGTTGGGTGGAGCTGTTAGAAAATCTAAAGTTGGTACTTGGTTTGGTACGGCGTTTATTCCGAAGTTTAAACCATCTGATATATCACCAGCTCAATTCGCTAAGTTGGAGAATGTTTATGATATTTATAAGACGGCTGAACGTAAAGGTATTTTAGATATTCAGAGTGAAATAATTGATATGGGTAAGAATTTGACAAAAAAAGACCGTCAGTTGATTAGCAACGCTTTGCGTAAGTCAAAGAAGCCAGAGGATTTAGCAAAGTTTTTACCAGAGAAAAAAGCACTATTAAAGAAAGCTAGACCTTATGAAGAAGCTGCGGAAGTTGCTGGTATAACACCAGAGAGAATGGCTTTATCTAAGGCGATTAAAGAAAAAGATTTAGTTGGAGTGGCTGGACATCTTCGTTCTCGTATGAATATGTTTTGGAAAGAAGAACATAAACGTGGATTAATTGATTCTTTCCAGGCAGGATATGTACCTGGGCTTTATAAGAAAACTCAAGGAATGTTTACTCGATATTCAAGACCAAAGATTTTTTCTACACCAGAAGAAGCAGCAGCACAAGGATATCTATTAATTAAGGAGGGTGATATTTCGAGCCTATATGCTATTCGTGGAATTTCATCTTCTCGTCAAGTAGCTGCTAAAGATTTCTATGAGAGATTAAAAAACTTTAGTGATTTTGGTGGTAAGCATCTTGGAGGAGTTGGTGAGCCTGCTATGTCTGCTGCGACTATAGCTGGCAAGACAACAGTGAAACATCCATACTTATCTGGATATTGGTTTGATAAAGCAGTTGCCCGTCAGATTGATGAGTTTAGTTCTCACTTTACTGATGAAGCGACTAAGGGATTTTTTAGTGCTTATGATAGAGTCTTGGGTTTTTGGAAAGGTTCTGTAACCGCACCATTCCCATCTTTCCACGCTAGAAATCTTTTCTCGAATACTTGGTTGGCGTGGTTGTCTGGAGTTAATCCCGTTATGTTACCAGTAAGAATGGCTCAAGCTAAGAAGGTTCAGAAAGTAGCGCGAGCTATGAAAACTGGCAACGTGGAAGCTGTTGCTAAATATGGTAAAGAGAAGATTGGAAATTATACTATTGCTGACATAGTTAATAAAGCTAATATGACTGATGTTATCTCTGGTGGTTTTATGGGCAGGGAAATAGCTGGTACTGCGGTTGATACGGCACTTGATTTAGCTAAGACTCCTAAAGGTCTTAAGGCAGCAGTTCATCCGATTAGGACTGGTAGGAAAGTTGGTACATTTGTGGAAAATAATTCTCGGTTGTCTGTTTTTATTGATAGGCTTAATAAGGGCGACGATATTATTGACGCAGCAATGCACACTAAAAAGTATCTTTTTGACTATGGGGAGTTGACGCACTTTGAACAAAATTTAATGAGACGTGTTATTCCTTTTTATACTTGGATGAGGAAAAATATTCCATTGGAATTGGAGAGTATGGTTAAACAACCAGCGAAGTTTGCAACGGTTGGTAAAGTTGGTGGCGAGATAGAGAAAATGTCAGAGGATGAAGCCCCAGACTCTAAGTATTTACCAGAGTTTATTAAAGACCAGTTCTCTATTAGGCTTCCAAATAAGGGCGGTGATTGGAAATATATTGCACCCGATTTGGCTTTTCAAGATTTAGCTTCATTCACAAATTTAGAGGGTTATATTTCTGCTATCTCTCCATTGATTAAAGCTCCGTTTGAATTAGCTGCGAATTATGATTTCTTCAGAAAGAGACAGTTGGCTGACCCCTCATTGCCACCAGATATATTTGCTCTTGAGAAAGCTAAAAAAGAGGTTGTTAATAATTTGAGAGTAGCTGGTGTATTTAATCGTTTGACTGATGACCAGAAGAGTACTTTAGACCAGATTTTAAGGGAAATCATAGGTGTTTATGTCTATTCCTTTGACCCCAAAACAGCTAAAAAGTACTTTAAACAAAGGGAAAGTAAGGAAAAATCAGCTGAAAAGAAGCAGGCTAAGAAGTATAAAGGGATGACTTGGTGGGAGAAGTTGATAGAATAGTTGACACAAATAACAGCCCTTGTTATAATATAATCGTTAATAAACTAACAATAGGAGAAACGATATGGACACTCCAAAACCAGAGGTAGAGAAAATTCCACCTGTAGTCGAAGGCAAGCAGCCAGAGACCCCGAAGGTACCAGGTGGAGAACCAATACCAGAGACAGTTACACTTCCTAAGAAAGAAGTTGAGCAGATGAAGATGCAAAACAATCTCACTACTCATCTTCAAGACGAGGTTGATAGGCTTAAACGCCCGAAACCAGGGAAAAAGGTAGCTGCTCCAGACCCAGAGTTTCCAGGTGAACAACCTGAAGCTCAACCACCTTCAACGCCGAGTGATGCAGCGCAAGCTGAACACGAGGAATTCGTAAGATTCAAAGAGATGGTAAATTCTGCAATTGCGCAGAATCCAGATTACCTCAAGTTACTTGGGGAAGACACAATCTTGCGTAGGGTTATTGCTTCTAACCCATTAAGTCTACTCACACCGCAAGACGCAGCAGGTACTTACGACGCAGAAGATGCGCTCGATAAAGTTACTGAAGCTTTGGATGAACGGGTGAGCAAAATAGAACCAGAAGATAAGAAGCCTGTTCCCGAGGGACCAAAACCGCCCGAAGGTATGAACGCCGACAATGTACCAACTCCACCAGCACCCGCGCCACCAAAAAAGGCTGGGATGGCAGGTGTAGAGGAAGGTATAATGTCTGGTATAAAACAGTAAAAGGTTTATCTAACTAACCTTAATTCTAAAACAACTATATGTCTTTATCAGACTACGACGGTGCTGCTTCATACGATGTTACATCGAATACAGGTAAGCTCGATTTATCTGAAGCTCTTGCTGAAATCATCAGACCCGACAATACGGTTGCTTTAAATAAAGTCGCTGGCGGAGCTAACGCTTTTGCCGCAACACAAACGACTCATCGCTGGAACGAGGATGAATTGAATCCTAATACAGCCACTGAAGACGCTACTGGAATTGATTCCAGTGAAACTACAGTAAATGTAGCTTCTGGAGAAGGTGTTCGCTTTGTCGTTGGTACTTTGTTTAAAGATAATACTGCTGGCAAAACAGAGGTTATGTTGGTTACTACTGTCTCAGACGATGCTTTGACTGTTGTTCGTGGTTATGGCTCCACTACTGGAGAGGCTCACGCTGCTTCATTTGATATAATGATAGTCGCACATACGAAGCCCGAAGGTTGGACACCTAGCACGGAGGACTGGACAAAGGAACGGTCTGCTGTTTATAATTATCCTCAAATCTTTGGTCGAGGAATTCACCTAAGCTATACCAGGCAGTCAATTGACCACGCGGGTATTGCATCTGAATTAGCTCATCAGACTGCCTATAGACTCAAGGAAATAATGCGAGAATTAGACCACTGTTTGGTAAATGGTATTCGTTCTGCCGATGTTGGCAGCGATACTAGTTATCGTTCGTTTGGTGGTTTAATCGAGTTTGTTTCCCAGGCTACTGGTAATACTGATTCGACCTCGGAAGCATTAACTGAAACTTTAGTTAATGATTCAGCCAAGATGATTTGGGATGACGGTGGAAATCCAGACTTCTTCCTCGTAGGCGGTTCTCAAAAGCGCGTAACAACGACTTTTGACCAAGCTTACCGAAGAAGTGATTTCGATACGAAAACAGCTGGCTATACGGTTGAGAAGTTTATAACCGACTTAGGCTTTGAACTGGAGATAATTGTTGACCCCTGGATGCCAGACGATACTTTTGTTATGGGTGAAAAATCTCGTGTAAAAGTAGGTCCATTAACTGGCGACTCAATGCGCTTGGAAGCTCTTGCCAAAACTGGTAGGGCTCACCCCGCAATGGTCACTGGTCAGTACACAATGGAAGTCCGTAATGCTCTCGAAGCTTTTTCGATTCACTCGGCTTTAACATAAACCGACCTAATCTACGGAAGTCTGGTGTAGCTTTCTTACTCACTACACTCGGTTACGGGGGAGACCCGTAACTCCCTGGTCAAACAGGGTTTACTCCCCCTCTAATATTAGAATATTTAATAAATGCTAAAATGGCAGACGAAGCAAATAAAAATCTAAGTGCATTCGACCCATCTTTCGATAACAGACCAGATACAACTCCTGCGGCTACTAATAGCCCTGTATATGACTCTGATAAGATAGGTAGTCGTACAATAGACCAACTCGTTCCATTTTTTGAGGAAGGTGGTACAACGACATCGACTACTTCGACGTCCACGACTTCGACATCAACTAGTACAACTAGTACATCGACTTCGACTAGTACTTCTACAAGTACTTCTACCTCGACTACTACAACTAGTACAACTAGTACAAGTACGACAACTACTTCTACTAGCACAACTACTACAAGTACAACTAGTACTTCTACTAGCACAACTACTACAAGTACAACTAGTACAAGTACGTCAACTACAAGTACCACTTCAACCTCAACCACAACGACTCCATAAGGATAAAAAAATATGAGAGTATATAGATTTTCAAATCAAAATGGAGGTGGCACTGGCGAAGTTGCTGGTGAAAAATGGTTAGTGGGTAGTGCGGTTTTAAGAAGTGCTAGAATAAGAGGGATTGTAGTTAGTCCTCCTGTTGGAGAAGAAGGCTGGGTTCAACTCAGAGATTCTAAAACAGTAGACGACGATGAGACATTAATCTTCTGCGAGGTGCAGGCTACAAAAGATAATCCATCAAATTCTTATAACTTCGTAGGTAAAGGTTTCCCAATTAAAAAGGGTCTTTATCTAAGAAAACCAAACAACTCAACTGTTTACATTTATGTAGACTAGTAGTTACCTCTATAATTAATATTAAGGGAGAGTCTCAGATGGGCTGTCCCTTGATTACGTTAAATAAATATAAACTACATGAAAACATTTAATACTAAACTTACATTCGAGGCACTCCAAAAAATTCCATCAAATAAAGAAGGCTCTGTATCTATTTTTGTTAGAGACTTTAAAGAGATAGCAGATTTTAATAGTATCTATGGTCGAGATAATATAGCTATTAAATTATGTAAGGTTCCTAATATAGAGAGATGGATTTCAGCAGTTAGACCAGGAGTTATATATGATACAGTTGAAAATAATACTATAGCTCAGAATTTATATTCATTAGTTGATTTATCACCAAGAGTATATGACGTAGTTAAAGTATGTTTTGGTAATGGTGATTTCCACTATGGTCAAATTGTTGAAATTGTTTCTGGTGAAGTTACTAAGATGTCTTATTCAAAACAGGAGATGTTTATTGCTTACGGAAAACTAAAGGGAATTAATATTGGCAAAATAGATTTAAGAAATGATAATTACATGGACAATAAGATTATAGACCTTAATAATTTTATGTTTAATAAAAATACTTATAAAGAATATTTAGTGCCCTTAATTAAAAAGGGTGGAGCATGGCTATCTAATACTCCATATCATACAATAGATGAGCTTGATATTGTTGGCACTAGAAAGATAACAGATAGACCAAAGGAACTCTGTTTAGATGAGATAGATTTTAATGGTAAGACTGTTTTAGATATTGGTTCTGCTATGGGTAATATGGTTAGAGAGTATAGTGAGCGTGGAGCTAAGAGAGTAGTTGGTGTTGATATAAACTATTACCCAGAAATTTCTAAGCAGATTGATTACTACTTAGGTTATTTTAATAATGATTATTATGGTTACAATGAAGATATTAATTTATCCAAAGACCAGCTCAATAATATTATAAAATTAAGGAGTCAAACTAATATTGTTAAGTATGACATTTTATCATTCTTATCTGTTGTGAACCATGTACCATTTACTAGAGACGTAGCTTTTCTAGCTGACACTATTATTTTTGAAGGGCATGCTCAAAATACTGAAGAGCAGATTGAAAGATGGTTAGAACCATACTATAATAAAGTTACAAAGATAAAGGGTCGCAGTAAATTAAATAATAGACTAGCTTATATAGGAACAAATTTATGAAAATAAATATACACGGAGGGCAACTTGGTTTTCTCACTCCTATTATGGATATATTAGGGAAAACTCATACTATAACATATTCCCCTGATTATGTCAATCCTACTAAACCAGAGGTTGATGTTGTTTGGTTTGAATGGGCTGATAATAATGTAGCCAATTTTACTAAGGAAAACGTAGATTATCTTAAAGATAAGAATGTCATAGTTCGCTTACACGCTGTAGAAGCCTACGTAGGGTGGTTTCATAATATTAACTGGGAGGTTGTGAATCACTTAATAGTAGTAGCAGAACATATTAAAGAAAAGGTTATAACACATATACCTGATAATGTCAAGGTACACGTTATTCCTAATGCCATAGACCTTGACAAATGGACTTATAAATGTCGTAGTAATGGTAAAAATATAGCTATTGTTGGACATTTCCAAGCTGATAAGGGTGCTTTGATGGTACCACACATTATGTCTATTATGTCAAGTTGCCACTTTCACATAGCGGGAGTACCGCGATTGGGTCCCAAGACTAGACCTGGCGAGTACTTTGACCACGTTATAGAACCAATGAAGAATAGGATTACTTTCTACGGGCACGTTCTGGACCTTGACGAATGGTATGAAAAGTGTGCTATTAACTATCTTGTGTGTCCTTCCTTATCCGAGAGTTTCAATCTTTCTATAGGTGAAGCTATGGCTAAAGGAATAAAACCGATTATTAATAATTTCTTGGGGTCGCAGAAACTCTGGATGACTGATACAATATACTCAACAGTTGACAAAATCCCAGATATATTGTCTAGCAAGTATGATTCAGCTTCATATCGAAAATGGATTGTAGATAAATATGATTTAAATAAAATAATAAAACTTATAGAAGAAGTAATAATTAATAAATAAATATGTGGCAGATGCTAAAATTACACAATTAAACGAGGTAACAACACCAGCTAATGCTGATGTTATTGCTATGGTTGATGACCCAGCTGGTTCACCAGAAACAAAAAAATTAACTTGGGTTAATATATTAAATGGAATAAAAACTTGGTTAAATTCACAAAGCATAGATGAAGTATCTGATGTTGATACTACAACTGACCCAGTAGCAAAGAATGATGTTCTTATGTATAATGGGTCAGATTTTGTACCAGTTGTAGAAGGAACAACATTTACTTTTTCTTGTACTTCATTTAGTGATGGTCAGTCAACTTTAAAACTTATAGGTAGTGGTAATTGGATGGCAGCCGAAGCAATTAGCTTTACTGCTGTATATGAAAATGGTCCACCTACAACTGCTGATATACAAAAGTCTATCAATGGAGCAGCTTATGGAACTATAAATGCTATGGATGGTGCAGCTTATACAAGTGGTAATAACACAGCAGCGGTAGCTTATCCAGCCGCTAAAGACCAATATTTGAGATTCAGATTAAATTCAGATGATGGAACTGATTATGATACTGATTATGATAGTGCAATTTATTTTAGGAATTATATCAGATGGGGGGACTCACTTACTGGTTCTGGTTTTAGTGAAGCAAACGTAGAAGCATTACTTAGTAATTCAATTACTAATTCATATACAAGTTCTCGTTCAATAAATGCTGGTGCTAGTGAATATTTAGTGTTAGCTTATCCTTCTAGTTATACTTCAATACATGATGATGGGTTTAGATTTAATGGAGTTACTTGTCCATTTAATTTAGCTGAAACAGTTTCAATTACTAATAGTGCAGGATATACGGAAAATTATAAAGTGTTTGCTTCTAATAATACTAATTTAGGTAATAGTACTTTAACATTATCAACATCATCTAATTTAATTGACCCTCTATATTATGGAGTAACTTCAAAGACTGATACTTATTTAGAAGCAGATGTAGAAGGATTAGCAACAAATGAAATAACAAATGATAATACTCAAGTTTGGAATGATATAACTACTGGTTCAGGGGAATATATGTTATTCGCTTTTCCAACTAGATTAGGTATTCCTGCTTTCTGGGTTGGAGGGTTTGAGGGTGGATTTGAGAGTCCTGAAACAGTATCAGTTACAAATGTAAATGGATATGTAGAAGATTATTATGTCTGGCGTTCAACCAATTCAAATCTTGGTACGTCATCAGTCGAAACTAAATAAAACAATTATGAGTATTCAACTAATAGATAAGATAGCACCAAAAAATGATGGATTTCGTGGTATGGTTGATTTTTATCAAGTCATAGATGCTTTAATAGAAAAATCAATAACAATAGAAAATCCTGCTAATGATGAAGATATAACAATATTTTTTACAAACAAGGCAATCACAATAACAGAAATGAGGGCGGTATTAAATAATGGAGCTAGTACGCCATCGGTAACTTGGACTATAAGACACGCAACAGATAGAAGTGCTGCTGGTAATGAAGTTGTAACAGGTGGTACAACAACTACTTCAGTATCAACAGGTTCAGATATAACTTCGTTTAATGATGCAATTATTCCAGCTGATAGTTTTATATGGATTTCCACTACTGCTCAATCAGGTACGGTTCCAAGTTTAAGTATAACTTTAGTGGCTAATATAGATTAATGGCAAGAATAAGAAAAGATATATTTTTAATATCTACACAGATAGTAACTTCTGGGACTTCACTTTTACCAGCAATTAATGGTGAATATGGGATTAGTGAGTTTGACCCAAATTGGTATAGTGAAATAGATGCGGTATATTTTAAAGCTAATGTAACAATGACAGATGTGGGAGGTATCGCTCCTCCTTTTAGTGGCTTAATATATCTAAGAGATAAATCTGATGATTCTATTGTTGCCACACTAACAATGACTTCTGGTACTCCAACGTGGCAATTAATAAAGAGTGCAGATATAAAAAGTTCTTTAACATCAGCGACAAAGTTGTATGTAAATACTAAATCAAATAGTTCTCAATATGTAATGTACGTTCGTGCTGCGAGATTAAGTATTATACAGGACGGAACAATCTTCAAAACAGCTACTCATAATATGGTTGGTGATGATTATAATATGGCTAGTAGATTTGCAGAAGAAATACCACTTAGAAGGAGAGCTTTATTTGATGCAGATAATTTTGACGGAATTTTAGATTTTTTTTATCACGCAACAATTTGGACAAATGATAGAGCTGTTGGTTGTACATCAGAATTATACGATACAACAAACTCTGCTATAAAAGCCACAGTTACAACAACATCATCTACTCCAGATTTAGTTAAAGACACGACGGTTACTTTGGTTGATGGCGGGGAACTTACTGCAAGAATTAAATCAACTGCTATAACTAGAAAGAGTGTAGATATAGGAAATGCTCAAGTTATTATAACGCAAGACGGAGGGGAAACTCCTTTAACAAAAACAGTAAGTCCTTTGACTGAATTTGCTATGATGTTTAATTCAAGTTCTAGTGCTTATTCTCCAACTGATAGAAAGATGGCGGAGTATAATCCAGCAGAATTTACAGGATGTGATGTAGATTCAGATTCAGAATTTTCTATTAAAACAACAGCTAATACTGGTTTTGCCAAATTATTAGCTGGAACATCAGACATAACTAATTCAGAAGTTTCAACAGCTCTTACAAGCTATACGAGATTAAGAGGTTCAAGTTTAACTGAACCAACCATATCTAATATTAGTTGGGACATAAGAGTTTCTGATACGGCAACGGTAACAATAGTTTCAGCAAGGATGATTATGTTGATTACTAATATGGAAGTAGCTGCTACAACAACTTCTACTAGTACAACAACTACATCTACTACGAGTACAAGTACTTCTACAACAACTTCTACTAGTACAACTAGTACGTCTACTAGTACTTCTACTTCTACAACAAGTACCAGTACTAGTACATCGACAAGCACCACAACGACGAGTACATCTACTACTACTACATCTACTTCAACTAGTACGTCAACTAGTACTTCAACGAGTACAACTAGTACTAGTACGTCTACAAGTACTACCTCTACCAGTACGTCAACTAGTACTACATCAACCTCAACTTCTACTACTTCGACAAGTACTAGCACTTCTACTTCTACAACATCAACGAGTACTAGTACGACTTCTACTAGTACCTCTACTTCTACTTCTACAAGTACTACCACAACTACTACTACTATCTTAGAAAGAAGAATATTTATAATTTAACATTTAATATGTGTCGTTTTTACTACAAGAAAATTCTGATTATTTACTACAAGAAAACTCTGATAAGATAATTCTTGATGGTGATATATATACTAGTACATCAACTACTAGTACTTCAACTAGTACAAGTACGTCTACTAGTACAAGTACGTCTACTAGTACAAGTACAACCTCTACCTCTACAACATCTACTTCTACTTCCACAAGTACAAGTACTACTTCAACAAGTACGAGTACAACATCTACTTCAACTACTTCTACGAGTACTTCAACTAGTACTTCTACTTCTACAACTAGTACCTCAACGACTAGTACAAGCACAAGTACTTCTACTACTTCTACAAGTACTTCGACCAGTACATCAACTAGTACTACAAGTACATCAACGACAAGCACTTCTACGAGTACAAGCACATCTACAAGTACAACAAGCACGAGTACTTCTACGAGTACGTCTACTAGTTCTACGACTACGAGTACAAGTACTTCTACTACATCTACGTCTACTAGCACGAGTACAAGTACGTCAACGACTAGTACTTCTACAACTACAACGACGAGTACAAGTACTACGAGTACATCTACAACAAGCACTAGTACTAGTACTTCTACCAGTACTACTTCGACTAGTACCAGTACCAGTACTTCTACGTCTACGTCAACTAGTACGTCAACTAGTACTACTTCTACGAGTACTACTTCTACGAGTACTACTTCTACGAGTACTACTACGACAACAAGCACAAGTACAACTACGACTTCGACAACGAGTACGTCTACTACTAGCACTAGCACAACGAGTACCTCGACGAGTACATCAACGTCTACTTCAACTAGTACCTCAACCAGCACTAGTACTACAAGTACTTCGACTAGTACGTCTACATCGACAAGCACTAGTACTTCTACGTCTACCAGTACAACGACAACAAGTACGAGCACTAGTACTACGACAACCACAACTACTACTACATTAGAGAGTACTACAACTACATCAACGAGTACTTCTACTTCAACTTCAACTAGTACATCTACTACAAGTACGAGTACATCTACTAGTTCTTCAACATCTACTAGCACGACTAGTACTAGTACAACTTCTACGAGTACAACGTCTACTTCAACCAGTACATCAACGTCTACTAGTACAACCTCAACATCAACTACTTCTACGTCAACAAGTACTTCTACATCTACAAGTACTTCCACTTCTACGAGTACCTCTACTTCTACTAGCACTAGCACTTCAACTAGTACTTCTACTTCTACCAGTACAAGTACGTCTACTACAAGTACCAGTACAACCTCTACGTCTACCACCAGTACTACGACTAGTACTTCAACTAGTACATCTACTTCTACTAGCACGAGTACATCTACGAGTACAAGTACTTCAACATCTACCTCAACTACTACTACGACTAGCACTTCTACGAGTACATCTACCTCTACGACTTCTACTAGTACATCTACATCAACAAGTACGAGTACGAGTACTTCAACAAGTACTTCAACTTCTACTTCTACCAGTACTACGAGTACATCTACTAGTACCTCAACATCTACATCGACTAGCACTTCAACTTCTACGTCTACTAGTACCAGCACTACATCGACATCTACAAGCACAACTACTACCACGACTAGTACCTCAACGACCAGTACTAGCACTACTACAACTACTACGTCTACGAGCACTACCACTACCTCAACTTCGACTAGTACTAGCACTACTACGACTACTACCACGACAACTACAACCTTGCCTTCTAATATGAAAAAGAGTAATGTTAGAGATATAGATAGAGGTAAAAGGATATTAAATTAAATATATGGCAGTAAATACATACTATTTTGATGCTTCTGATGCTGGACCAAGTGATGTTGATGGTAATTGGACTGATACTGATAATGCTTTTGATGGTTCAACATCTACTTACGCTAATAATAATTATACTCCAATAGCTAATACTTACCTTGTTGGTGGTGGCACAACTGCTCCTGGTAGTGGTGGAACTATTACTCAAGTTAGGGCAAGGTATTATGGTGGAACTAATAATTCTCAAGGACCTAGGGCTTATGCTTATGATAGTACAAATACTGATTTACTTTGTACTATTGTAGCTATTGATGGAGTATCTGTTTATGGATGGGGTGATTGGGTAACATTAGATGCACCTAGTGGTGGTTGGACTTGGTCTGAGGCTGCTGCATTATATGTAAGAATTGAGCCAATGGGGACTACCGCTACAAGGGCTTATAGAGTAGAGATTGAAGTAACTTCTAGTGCTGCAGGAACAACAACTAGCACATCCACTACTAGTACAACAACTACTTCAACTTCTACATCTACTTCTACTAGTACATCTACCTCAACTTCAACAACCTCTACATCCACAAGCACCAGTACTTCTACTTCAACAACTAGTACGTCTACGTCTACTAGTACAAGCACTTCAACTAGTACGTCTACGTCTACTAGTACGTCTACATCTACTAGTACAAGCACTTCAACTAGTACGAGTACATCTACAAGCACGACTACTACTTCTACGAGTACAAGTACTTCAACATCTACTAGCACTTCA
>Ga0208769_1000138_pt1 | contig 38132 bp, 42 predicted proteins | sample AntAceMetag02UKC_FD_184768 | JGI IMG/M metagenome (GOLD analysis project Ga0208769, IMG submission 184768) | Saline lake microbial communities from Ace Lake, Antarctica- Antarctic Ace Lake Metagenome 02UKC (SPAdes) (version 2) | ecosystem: Environmental > Aquatic > Non-marine Saline and Alkaline...
TTTCTACTTCGCGAGAAACTATTCTAGGGTAAGACACAAGAACAGTATCTGTACCACCCGTTGAACTCATCACGTCGACAGTTTCAGTGGAACTAGTGACTGCTGGATGAATTATCATACTTATATAATTTTCATTTTCGCCAGAAATTTGGGGAACAACATTGAGCTGTATCCCGATATCCTGATAGTAATCCAAAGAGCCTCCCGTAATCTGGGAAGTTTCTGTACTAACCTCTGTTTTTACTATCGGAAACTTTTCTCCAATCAGCATAGAAGCCTCTTGACCATCTAAAGTTAAGATGTTAGGCGAAGAAAGAGTTTTAGTATTAACATCCTCTTCCAAGGCGCTAAGAATTGCGTCAAATGTCGAGCCAGTAAGCTTTCTGTAGGCAAATTGAAAATCAGTAGCAGTCAGCTCAGACTTGGGATTAAATATAGACGTTGCAGGAGGAGATAAATGAGCACCTACCTGAGATATAGCAGTTCCTCCTGCCTTATTTGCCGCGATACGCTCCATTGCTTTTGCACCAGTAGTACCAGTCCCCCAGCTTAAACCAACATCTTTTAGGAAATCCCGGTCTATTTCCATAATTTTTGCTTGAATTAAAATTTGCTTAGGCAAAATGTCAATCTTCTTAAGAAGGGAATCTATTTCATCTAGTTTCTTAGATATATCGGAAACAATTAAGGTTTTTGTTCGCGAAACCTTCCCTTCTTTTGACCGAGCTCGTTTGGTGATATCTGAGCCAAATTCCCAACCAGCTTGACCGGTCACTTCTAACACTGAAACTCTTCCTATTGGAGAAAGCATCGGTTCGATTGTATTCTTGGCATCATTAGCATCGATAAATTTTAGCTTAAAAACCCTAGTTCGCGAAGGTTCTATCTCTTCTCTCTCCTTAGCCAAAGCTTCTCTTTCACTTATTTTCTCAGTAGTATCTACTAATAATATAGTTTCGCCAACCCACTCATAGCTATAATCGTAAGGCCGTAATACTGCCTCGAGGGTTGAAAACCAATCAACATTCTCTAAGCTTACGCTAACTAAACCCTCTACATTTGGACTAACTACAATGTTAACCTTATCGCCATCTCTAGTTGCTTTCTGAGCTATTGACTGCAGTACTACCCGAATGTCAGCATCCTTAAATTTAATTACTGGGATTAATTCATCTTCATCAGCAGCAAAACCAAGGGAGAAAAAACAAAAACTAAAACAAGCAAGCAGCAATACTAGCTTTACCTTCTTTGATCTGTGCAATCTTTCTTTAATCTGTGTAATCATTTTTTTCATCCTCCTCTAGTTTTAATATGAATTCCTGATCCCCTTTTTCCAAAATAACCCTTTTTTCTTCTATCTCTAAGACAAGATAATCACCAATATTTTCACCTCTTTCTACTACTTCATCATTGATAATAGCCACAGGAGAGTCTTGAGAATATATTATGCCCTTTATAGCCAAACCTCCTAAGTCTATCTCACGTGGTATTAATAGTATTCCACTCTTACTAATCAAAGGAGAAAAAGGATCCCTATCAATTATTTTAAAAAGGTCATTCCCTTCTCCAAAGCAAAAAGGATAGACAAATACTAAAGATAAAAAGACAATAAAAAATATTGAGGTTATTTTACGGCAACAATTCCACATATTATCATTTTAATTGAATTGTAAGGTTGTCTGGATAATATATCTAATTTTTTCACTTCAAAAAAATATTGACTATCGTTAAGATGGTTTAAAAATAAAACTAAATCATGAAATTTACTGTCGGCTTTAATAGTGATCGGTAAATAATTAAACTCACCAAATTTTGTAGAAGTGTACTCTTCCAATTCACCAGGGGTAAAAGATTGTATTTTAACCTTGAAATCTTTGCCGCTTGTAGAAACAAACGAAAGTATCTTAGATTCTTGTTGTCTTAAAATAAATTTCTCTTGTATTGCCTCGATCTCTTTTTCTAACTCACTCTTATTATTTAAGTATTGATCTTTCCTGGGCCAATCATTTTCAATAGAAGTAACCTGTTGTGCAATCTTAATTGTCCGCTTGCTTAAATCAGATATTTTTTTAATCTCCCAAGGAAACGCAATAAACAGTTCTAAAAACAGAACAATTGCTATAATAAAAAATACTACTGTTTGTTTATCTATATTTATTTTTTGCATTCAATATTAAATTTTAGAGCTTCTACACTATTATAGTCTTCCTTTACGGATTTTTTTATATTTATCCTGCTAAATTTTGAAGAAAAATAATCTTTTTCCCGTAAGGAATTTATAAACCCATCTAGAGAAATCAAATAATCTTCATTCCACCCAGCCACATACCCTCTTATATCAATAGTTTCTCCTTTAAAAATTAACCCGGTAAACCATATATTCTCAGGCAAAGAAGAAAAAATATCTCCCAAGATAAGTACAGTATCATGCTCAGGGGTAGCTACCTCTTCTAGCTTTTGCTTTTCTTCTTTTAGATTGTTTAATTCTCCTTTTATCCTTTCTATTGAATTATACTTACTCTCCAATTTTGTCCACTTTTTTTCATACCCATTGTAGGCATAAATTTGTTTGACAATAAAAGCTTGCAGAAATAAAAGCAGAGTTAAAACAATAACTGCAGTTAATCCTACTAAAGGCGTGTAAGAGACTACTCTCTGCAGCATTTCACTAGTAACATTTTCTTTTTGAGGGCTTAAGTTTATCACTATCTTTTTCATGCAATTAAGCCAAAAAGTGTGGAAAAGCTATTTTCAAAATTAGTAAATTCTTCACTTGAAAAAGTTTCACTTAATTTTAAGCCTTTTTCTGAAATCGGTTTTAAAACTTCTGTTCCTGCATCCAAAGCTTCAGTGAACACTTTATCTATCCCTTCCATAGATGCTAATCCCCCGCTAAGATACAGTTTATTGATAAGGTCTCCTTTATTTACTTCAAAATAATCAAAAGAACTCTTCATCTCCTTACAAAAGTTAAAAATACTGTCTTGAGTTAGTTTTAAAAATTCACTGCTATCTTCTGAAGAAAGTAATTGTTTTTCTATTTCTGGAAGTGGCTTATTCTTTATCCGCGAAACAATCTGAAATACTTCTTTGGCACTAAATTTTACATCTCGGGTAAGAAAAGGAACACCCTTATGCACAATAGTCATGGTAGAAAAATTATACCCGATATCGAGTAAACAAGAGTTTGTTTCTTTGTCCTCTCCATACCTGCTCAGGAAAAGGTTGGCCAAACAAATGCTATCTAAATTAATTTCTGACACCTTTAAATTAGCTTTTTCAAAAACATCTAAAATACTATCGATGAAATCTTTTTTGGCTACCGCAAGCAATACTAAATTTTCAGTCGAAGAAATATCCTCAAGGACAAAAAAATCAAAATATACCTTGTCGGGAGGAAAAGGAATGAACTTATTCATCTCATAGAAAAGAGCCTGCTTTAACCTTTTTTTTTCCATCTTAGGAAATGGAAAATACCTAACCAAACAAGACGGGTTTTTTACAGAAATTTTTACTTTTTTGGTGGAAATTTTTTTCTCAGACCAAACTTTCTTTATCGTAGCTGCTAATTCTTTTTTTGGCTCTAAAAAGTAGTCTGTAACCTGATTTCCTTCGACAATCAATCCTTTGGTATAGCAATTGCCTAAATTGATTGCTACGAATTTATCAGCTTCTTTTCTTATAAATTTATTTCGCAGGGAAATCATTTTCTCCAACTTCTCCACTTATATTGCATATTGTAGCGCTCCTTATAAAAGCACTACAAAAATTACATAGCTTAGCAATTACCGATGTTTCCTTAGCGTTAATACTAGACCTATATTATATATACTAATATAATAGTTCAGGCTTGTCAATGTAATACCTTAATACACTGTTTAAAAAGGCGGGATACTTCGTGCATGTTATGATGCACCCACTAAAAACGGTAGTGATTACCCATCGCCGTTATTCAATCTTGTTATTTAAATTAATTAGTAGGTGGCAAAGCTTGGCATTCAACTTGAGTATTAATATCAGCTCCAGTTGCTTGGACTCTGATTACACCGTCCTCCGTAACACAGAATGAACGAGTTCCAGTTTTGTTAAGAGCTAATGGAACAGCACTCACCATAAAGCTACCGAATGTTGGGACTTCAGGATTTGCAAACACATATCCTTGTTTCCCGGTAACATCATCTAGTGCAGAATCAATATAAGGTGGGTTATCAGTTATCATATCATCAAGAGTCCCATAAGAACCGTTTGCGCCTATATAGCCTGTATTTGCACTGGAAATAGTTGCCAAGTTTGCTTGAGCTACTGTTTCATTGGCATTCATCTTGTTTCTCAGAAAATTTGGAATAGCTATTGCTGCTATCAGAGCAATAATCGCCACAACGATCATAATTTCAACAAGAGTAAAACTTAACTTATTTGCTTTTCTCATAACACTCCCCCTTTTATTATATATATACTAACATAATAGTTCAGAATTGTCAATATAATACCTTGGTTAAACTATTTAAAGGGTAGGTTAAATCCCCGCTAATTTTTTCAAAATTCCTAATAGCGGGGATAATTCGACCAAACCCTTGGCAGCATTCTCATTTTGCCAAGGGTGGTCTCATTAAAAAAAGGCGGTGGTTACACCACCGCCTTTTTGTGATCTTGTTATTTAAATTACTGAGTAGCTGGTAAAAGTATGCACGCAGCACGGGTTGCTATAGCAGCGTCAGGATCCGCCACTCTAAGTACGCCATCCTCGGAAACGCAGAAAGCGCGATTGCCGGTATTCTGGTACAGTACTGGTCGGGCTGCAACACAATAGACATTGGCTGTCTCCTCACCAGTTGACGTAAAGTAATACCCCTGTTTTCCACCAGCGGCTTGAGCCGTACCTACTGTTCCATCAAGGTAAGGTGGAATAGCAGCAGCCATTTGAGCGATTGTCCCATAAAGAGCATTTACACTTCTGTAGCTTACGTTTGAGCTGGAAATAGTTGCTAAGGTTGCTTGAGCTGCTGTTTCATTAGCATTAAGTCTGGCTCTTAGCAAGTTTGGAATGGCTATTGCTGCTAGGAGAGCAATAATCGCCACAACGATCATAATTTCAACTAAAGTAAAACCTTTTGTCTTCATCTTTTCCTCCTTTTTTTTACTGGCCAAGGCTCTTTTTTATTCCTTTTACCCCCTTTCACCCCCTTTTTTTAAATGAGCCTTGCAAAAAATTTATAATATAAAGACCTATTTAAATATATCATATCACAAGAACCTTGTCAATCTCAAGTCCTAAGGATATAGTCTCTTTATTCTTAAGTTACTATCCCCCAATATATTGGGTCATTTTTATTATCGGCAGGAATAAAGCTACTACGATTCCACCAACAATTACACCTAAAAAGGCAATTACCAAAGGCTCTATTAGGCTGGCTAAACCGGCCACCATAGCGTCAGTTTGTTCTTCATAAAATTGGGCGATCTTTGAAAGCATCTCCTCTAAACGGCCACTTCTCTCACCTACAGCTACCATTTTCGTCACCATAGTCGGGAAAACTCCGGTTTTTTCCAGAGGAGTAGAAATAGGCTGGCCTTCCTGAATAGCAGACTTTGCCTCTAGAACGGCCTCCTCAATTATTTTATTCCCTGAGGTCCTACTTACAATCTCTAAACATGTAACAATCGATACACCACTCTTTACCAACGTAGAGAATGTTCGAGAAAACTTAGCAATAGCCATTTTTCTTAACAGCTCTCCTACGACCGGGAGCTTAAGTAGAAGCCTATCGAACTTTCTTGCTCCAGCCGAGGTCTTGATATAAGCCTTAAAAGCAAAAAACCCTCCCACAACAACAGCAATCATGAGAACAGCGGTTTCTTTGGTTCGCACAGCATCGGAAAAACCAATTAATATTTTGGTTGGTAGAGGTAACTCTCCCCCTAAAGTAGAAAATATATCTTTAAAGGTAGGAATTACCTTAATTACTAAAAATCCGGTTATAGCCATTGACATCAGTATGATAATTACTGGATAATAAAGCGCTGAAGTTACTTTTTTCTTTAAAGCGCTACTTTTTTCTAAATAAACCGATACTCGATCTAAAATATCTGGTAGATTTCCAGAAGCTTCAGCTGCTTCTACCATGCTCAGATAAATATCAGGAAATACTCTTTTGTGCTTAGCTAAAGCATCAGATAAAGCTGATCCTTCTCGAACATCTTTTAATATTAAAGAAATAACTCCTTTGAAGTAAGGATTCTCTACCTGTTCCTGCAAAATGGACAAACATTCAACTACCGGGATTCCACTTTCAATTAAAGTAGTAAATTGACGAGAAAAAACTACCAAGTCATCGGTCTTAACCTTCCCCTTTGCCTGTACCTCAATCTTTTTTTTACTAACTTTAACAGAGAGGATGATCAGCCCTTCTTTTTGAAAATGCTCGATTGCCTTGCCTTCAGATTCAGCCTCGATCATCCCTCGGGATGTCTTTCCCTCTCTATCTTTAACACTATAACTAAATACTTTCATCTTACTCCGATGTTACCCTTATAACCTCTTCGACTGAAGTGTCTCCGTTTATACACTTTAAGAGTCCATCCTCCCTTAAGGAATTATAGCCTCTAAACTCTTTGGCGTATTTAACGATTTCTTCTTCTGAGCGTTTTTCTACAATCATCTCTTTTATTCTATCATCAAGAAGAATAACTTCAAGGATAGCTATTCGGCCTCGATATCCGCTACCTCCACAATAGGGACACCCTTTAGACCGGTAAAATTCATTTACTCCCCCATGCTCACGACAAAAAGAATCTATCTGCATTTTTTCTAAAGCATCATTATCTAATTTATACTTTTCCTTACATTTGATACAAACTCTTCTCACTAACCTTTGGGCAGTCAAGGCAACCAGAGAAGAAGCTAAAAGAAAAGGTTCTGTTCCCATATCTCTTAAACGACTAATTGCCCCTACAGCACTATTGGTATGTAAGGTAGAAAGAATTATTTCCCCAGTTAGAGAAGCTTTGATTGCAATATCCGCAGTTTCGGTATCTCTTATCTCTCCGACCATTATTATATCTGGAGATTGTCGCAAAACTGAGCGCAGACCGGCTGCAAAAGTTAAACCTATATCAGCATTAACCTGAATTTGAGTTATTCCTTCCAAATGATATTCAACCGGCTCCTCAATGGTTATTATATTCTTTGCCGGGTCATTTATCTGACTAATTATTGAGTAAAGGGTTGTAGACTTACCGCTTCCAGTAGGCCCAGTTACTAATATTATTCCAAAAGGTGCTTTAACCGCATCCTCAAATGCTTTTAGAGGCTCGGGAGAAAACCCCAATTTCGCTAACCCAACGGATAAGCTCTTTTTATCCAAAACCCGTAAAACAAACTTCTCTCCAAAATTAGTCGGAAGGCTGGAAACTCTGAAATCTATTTCTCTATTCTCAAACTTTACTCTAAATCTTCCATCTTGAGGCAGACGCGACTCGGTTATGTCTAGAGAAGAGATTATCTTCAGCCTAGCAATTACTGCCTGTTGGTTTCTTTTAGGAAAACTAAACTCCTCGCTCAAACCCCCATCAACTCTATACTTTACTAACATCTTATTCTCGTAAGGCTCGAGATGGATATCCGATGCTCTTTTCTTCAAAGCGTTGTAAATAATTAAATCAATAGCTCTTACAATCGGAGGGTGCTTACTTTCACTGATTAAATTCTCTAGATCTTCTCCGCCCTCTTTAGCTTCACCCACTTCTTCAAGATCAAAAGAAACACTTTCATCAAAAGACTTGGTAATGTCTTCTACCTTTTTATAGAGAGCATTTAAACCCTTGATTATATCCTCTTCTCGGGAAAGTACTATATCTACCTTATCGGTCTCGGTAATTATTTTAATATCATCATAAGCTATCACATCTAAAGGATCAGAGGCAGCCAAGGTAAGGGCATTCCCAATTTTGCAAACCGGTACCACCTTATATTTAAAAGCTACTTCTTGGGAAAGCAACTCCTGATTCTTAAGAGGTATTTTATATTTTTTCAGATCTAGAAATGGTATTTTAAGCTCTTTTGAAAGAACAAATAATAGCTCTTCTTCATTGATAAGGTTTTTCTCCAGAAGTATTTGCTTAAACTCTTTATAGCTAGTAGTTTTTTTACTGATCTGATCAAAAACCTTCTTGTCTAAATTTTTACTTTTCTGGATATGCTCTAATACTTTGTCTTTAATTGTCATCTTTTTTTATTAGTTCATCAGACCTAGTAGCTTTCAACACTTCTTCTAAAGTAGTTATCCCATTTTCTAATTTAGTTATTCCGTCTTCCCGTAAAGTAGACATGCCTGAGGCGCGAGCCGCCTTCTTTATCTCACTTTCTGTAGCTGAACCAATTATTAAGTTCTTGATTTCTGACCCCATTCGTAAATACTCGCATAAAGACACTCTTCCTTTGTAACCTGTCTTTTGACAAAGGTTACATCCTTTAGCCTTGTAGATCTCTGTATCTTTACTAATTAGATACTTGCTCTTAACACTACTGGATAGCTGAACCTTCTCTTTACACTTAGGACATAACTTCCTTACTAATCTTTGAGTAATAACCCCTACCAAGGTAGAAGACATCAAAAATGGCTCCACTCCCATATTGATAAGCCGAGTAATTGAACCGGCACTAGTTGTAGTATGCAGCGTAGATAAAACCATATGCCCGGTTAACGCCGATTTTATAGCCATGTCAGCAGTATCACCATCCCTAATTTCACCAATCATTATGATATCCGGATCTTGCCGCAATATTGAACGTAAAGTAGAGGCAAAAGATAAACCAATAGTTGGGTTGATGCTCACTTGATTAATTCCTTTTAACTGATACTCTATTGGGTCTTCTACAGTAACAATATTCTTCTCGGGACTATAAATATGATTTATTATCGAATATAAAGTTGTGGTCTTACCGGCTCCGGTTGGCCCGCAAGCAAGAAGTAAACCGTGAGCTTTTAGGCTATCTTCCTTGAGATTCTTTAAAACATCTTCTTCAAATCCTAAAAAATCTAAATTCAAAAGCGCTGTAGTTTTATCTAAAACTCTAATTGCAGCTTTCTCCCCCAAACTAGAGGGCAAAATTGATACTCTAAAATCTATATTCCTGCCTAAAATTTTTCCTCTAAACCTACCTTCTTGAGGCAATCTATGTTCGGCTATGTTTAAATTACACATTACCTTTATTCGAGATATTATAAAAGGATGAATCTTCTTAGAAAAAGTTTCCGCTACTTTTAGGATACCATCCACACGCAATCTAATCCTGCTTACATTTTCTAAAGGTTCTATTAATATATCGGAAGTTTTTTCTTCAACTGCCATCTTAAGAAAATGGCTGGTAAATTTTAGTATTGGCGCCTCTTCTACAGACCGAATGATTTCCTCTCGAGTTATTTCTTTCTTTTCGTCTTTTATATACTTTATGCTTTCAACTGACTCACCCTCAATTATTTCCTCAATCGATTCTACTGGTTCTTGAACATAACAATTAGATATAGCCTCTTTGATTTCGGAAAAAAGAGCTATAACCGGGTTTACCTCACACTTGGTAATCTTTTTTATATCATCAATAACCAAAATATTTAGAGGATCACCCATAGCTAAGGTAAGAGTATTGCCAATCCTGCCAATCGGTAAAACCTGACAATTCCGAGCGATTTTTTCTGGAACTAAACTCAAAATTTCTTGAGAAATTTTTAGATTAAGAATTCTAACCGGGGGGATAGAAAGGTAACCAGATAAAATACCTGCAGCCTGAGCTTCTTTAAGGTAATCTAATTTTATAAGCAACTCAACTAATGAGCCGCTCTTTTTTTTCTGGGTTTCTAAAACTTTATCTAGGTCTTCTTGGCTAAGCGCTTTTTGTTCTATTAAATAATCTGTAAACTTCTTTCTTTTCATAAGTCTTAATTAAGCACAAAGGTTGGCTTTACTTGTCGGAAAATTTCTCGATACTACCTCGTATATCCGAGGGAGTACTTACGAATATTTGAATATCACAATGGGTGATATCTTCTAAATCCTCTATAGCCTGGATATTTAAAGGATTGGCCATAGCAACCGTAAGAGTATTGCCGATCTTATCTATAGGCACCAGACAATAGTGCGTCGCAACGTTTTTAGGAATAATTTTTATGATTTCCTGAGATATTTCATAATTCTCCAAAGAAAGATAAGGATAGCCAAATTGCAATGATAAACAGTAAGCAATGTCCTCTTCTTTGGCAAATCCTAATTCTACAATTACCTCACCAACAAGCCCCCCACCATGCTTTTGTGCTTCTAAAGCTTGCTGGAGTTGAGTATTATTTATAACCCCTCTTTCTACTAAAATTTGCCCTAAGGGTTTATCAATCTGTTTATGAAATTTTGCCATATCTTCCTATTTGTTATTGGATTTTTGAGTAAATGACATAAGCTCTCCAGCAGTAACTCCGTGAATAGGACTTGCCGCTACAGAAAACTTTAGTTTAATCTCTGACCCGCAAATCTCAGCTAAACTTTCTTTTAAATTTTCAGCAATTTCCTGAGATTGTCTCTGGTTGCTCTCGATAAGAATAGCTCCTAATTTATTTGGCCCGGTTCTACCTGCAATATCAATAGGTCTTATAGTCCCCTTAAAGGCCTTAGCCATCTTCTTAAGAGCCTTCTCAGCCTCAATCATCCCGCATTTTTCCCGGAAATCATCATAATTTGCTATCTCTACTTCAATAAATCCACAAGGCCTTTGATAGGTAGTAGACCTTTTAATTTCTTCATCCAGCCTCGTTCTTATCAGCTTCTCATTATAAAGACCGGTTAAGTAATCAATAATTTCTAACTCTTCTATTTTCTCAGAAAGTCTCTCGTGTTGCCAAATAAGAGTAACATTTTGAGCAAACAAACCTAAAATTTCCAAATCATCCTTGCTAAAAGAAAAATCATCTTCGTTATTTCCGACTCCGATTAAACCTATAATACGCCCTTTACTATTAATCGGGGTAATAGCGATATTCTTTACGCCCAATTCTTGAGCCCAAGAAGAAGAACCTTTTGGCTTATTACGCCTATCTACCACAACTATATCTTTAATATGTAAAAGTCCTCTGCCTTTCTTTTTAAAAAAACTATCCATTCTTAAAGAATCTATGCCTACTCGAGCTACTGTTTCGAATTGCCCCTTGGCCCTATCTTCTAAGCCGCAAAAACAGGCTTCAGCTCGAATGAGATGTTTGAGATGATTAATAATTAGCTTAACTACTGATTCCGCTGGAGCCTCTTTAGAAAACAAATCATTTGCTTGGAGAATGGTTGATAAAATAAGTACTGTCCGCGAAACTTCCTTATTTAAATCTTCGGTCATCCGGGTAAAATCCCTTAGCTGCTCAAAGCCACTCTTAACTTTATCGGAAAGAACGCCAATCATCTTCTCTAAGCTTTCAACTTCATCAGGAATCGTTGGGGTCTCTTCCCCCATGTCTTTAAGGGTATTTCGGGAACGAGTATAGATTTTCATAATAGAAGAAAAAACTTCAAATACAACCCACCAGCCCAAAGATACTACCGAAATTAAAATTCCAGCAGTCCACACAGATACCTGATACCCAGAAAAATAGAAAAAAAGGACTATTACCGGTAATAAAGAAACTAGGGCTATAGCAATGCCAACCCTTCTCCTTAAGCTCAGATTAGATAAAGAAAACCTTGTTTTCACCTCTCCCCCTTGATTAATTTATACCCACCTTTCTTAGTGTAAATATTATCACTTTTTACAACCCCTGTCAATTAGCTACTTAGCCAGGCGCTGATATAAACATGTAAGAATTTGGTTATTTAGAAAAAAATTATGGGGCAAGGCTTCGGGAAATAGCCCTAAGCATTTTTAAATGTTTACTCCTCTTCTGCATCACTCGGTTGTCTGGCTCTTCTTTCAAAATAGCTTCTACTTCTTTAAGCCTTTTATCAATATCCTTGATTTTCTCCTTTGTCTTTTGAGGTTCCTCCTTTATCGCTTCCTTTAGCTTAGCCCAGGTCTGGGGAGAAGTATTAAATTCAATCTTTCCTATCTCTCTTTCTAGTAACTCATCCCACTCTCCTTGGGTCACTGGCTCTTCTTCCTCCTCAAAAACAATCATTCCATAATCTTCGGGATTCTTAGGAATCAATTCGCGGCGAGGTTTCTCTTTCTTTACCACCTCTTCCTCTATTTTAGTTTTAGAAATACTACTCTCCTTTTCACCTTCACCCATTGATAAAAACAGAACAATAGCCAAGCAAGATAATAAAATACCTAATACCCCTTTTTTATTAATCATATCTCTCCTGCCAATCCATCATTTTGCTAGATAAAACACCTGAAGTGGAGGCTAGCCGACCATATCCCGGAGGTAAATCTCCATTAAGAGCCCGGTCTGAATAGTAAAACTTCTCGTTGGTTATAAACTCGACTATGCTTATATTCTCTTGGGCAATAATATTGCCAGTGGTAGAACCCCAATCTAAAATATCCGCATAATGAGCATCCTCATGGGTATAGATTACACTCTCGTGAGTACTTTGGAAAATTGAAATTTCGCTATAATCACCCCAGGAAATTGTGCTCAAGCGGGAATCCTCCTGAAATTGCAAGGGCTGAGTGTAGGTAATTTCACCGGTCGAAATAACTGTTAAGTCTTCTTGATCTTCCCAGGAAGCATCAAAAAATATATTTACATTACCTTGACCAGGATTATCGCCTTCAACATAAATTACCTTCTTCCCGATAAGAGCATCATTAGGGAAGATGTTCACGGTTCCGTTTGACTGTACATAAACTACTTCTTCTGCCGGATGATCAGCCAATATCTCCTGGTTCATAATAACGAAATCACTAAATTCATCAGCTGTCCCATTACCATCATAATCAGAGATTGGCATGGACGTGTATTCTGGGTCTACAGCTTCAACCTTATCTTCAAACCAAGCTGATGTAAAAATCCCGCTTTTAGAAAAGCTTCCTGATAGGCGAGTCTTGCCCCAAACGCTTATGTTGCCAATGAACCCAGTTAAAGCGATATCATCGCCAGCAGACATAGTGTTTTCAAACGGATAAGGAACAAAAGCAAGGGTAAAGCTTAAATCCTGAATACCTGAGCCTGATATGGCTTCGGCTCTAATTTCAACATTGCCAGATGAAGCACTCCTTACAACCCTATAGTCACCACTTGCCAATGATGTCCAAACCACACCATCATAAGCAGAGTCATTCATCAACTCACTATAGCCTGTAGCTATACCTGCCTCAGCTAGCCAAAAAGCCTTCACAGAATCAACGTATCTTGTGGTTAAATTATATTCCTGGATGCTGCGCATAACAAGGACCATCCCTACCATACTAAAGAATGCTATTGCAATAATCGTCATCACTAGGGCTGCTGCTCTTCTTTTTTCAATCATTTCGCACCTCTAGCTTCGTGCCCAAAGAAAAGCTCAAGGTCCGCCCCCAAACATCTTTTTCTGATTCAAGCCTGACCTCTAAAACATTAAAAGTAGCATCACAGCTACAATCTCCGTCCCCATGAGCACAGCAAAAATAGGCATCTACAATATTACTGGCTAAAACTCTTTGGTTTGCCGACGAATCCTGGCGAATAAGTTGATTATCTGCACTGTTGTGAAAAAACTGAATGTTGTTCTCACTAGGAGTATTAAAAGTAATACTATCGCAATTTTCTGGGACAGTAAGATGATCACAGCCAACCCCCATAGTCATGCTAACAAGACTAGCTGCTCTTGCTTCCTTTGCTATGGAATAAAGCCCTGGCCGAGTTGACTGTTGTAAATCTAATAAGCCCAAATCGCTATCCCAAGCTTTCTGGCCGGCAATGTATATTCGGTGAGTAGCGCCGACAATAACTAAAAAAATAGCCATAGTTATCATTATCTCAATTAGGGTAAAACCTTTCTTAACTTTATCTTTCATCCTTTATTCTCACCCACTTAATGTCGGCTATTGATAATCAGCTATCCGCGTTACTAGCTGTTCATCCCGATCTTCTCCCCGACGATTCTTCCAACTCATATCCACTGTTACCTCTAATATATTCCCAACAGTTGTAACTGATACGTCTACTTCTTCGTTGTTTAGAGTGGTTAAATTATAAGGGACCGCTTTAAGATCATCAGTATCTAAATCCCAACGAAAATTAACATCAATTTCATTTTCTATCGAGGTAAAAGTTGTACTCCGTATCTCTTCCATTACATACTGGGCATGAGTAATAGCCACGGTAGAATTCCGGTTAGCTTCATTCGAAAACATACAGCTGGCAAAGAGCCTTGCAATACCGCTAAACACAATAATTAAAAATGCCGCAGCTATAAGTACTTCCATTAGAGTAAATCCTTTTTTCATATTAAATTAGCTATTTTTCCTCTTGAGTCGATAAAATAAGTATCCCCCTAGCCCTAAACATAATATCACAAAAACCATAATTCCCATTATAGATGTAGATCTAGCTGGAACTTTTCCCATTTCTTTATTTTTTTTAGAAACCAGTTCTTGGGTTTTGATTCTCTCTATTTGTTCTAATCTCTCTTTTTCCTGGTTTTTTCTAAATCTTTCTTCACTCTCTTGTCTCTTCTCCACCACTTCCTTGATTATTCGCTCGTGATCCATGTCATCCCGAAAAAAACAATACCCGGAGCCACTTAAGCAAACAAAAATCAGTAAACAAAAAATTACCATTAATGACTTTATATATCTCACATCCTCCTCCTTAATTTTCTAAAACCTGGAAAAACCTGGTATGGGGTACATCCAGCTGACGAGGTAAATAAAAATCATCAGCTGTTTGTCTTGATTGTACCCGAACATCATAATTCATAGTAAGATGTCCGCTATAACCGATTGCCTCATCCCGAGAAACAATGGTTCCGTTGATAGTTAATTGTCCAACTCTTCCAGTAACAGCATGATTGGTATAGCTTACGGCATCAATTTGGGTTATGTTAGAATAACTCTCGGTTATCGAAGAAACATAATCATCCGGGTATGAAGATTCATAAAATCTCCTATTTGATCCATCAGTTTTAGTTCCACCATCAAGAGCTGTATAGTCACCATTGAAATAATAGCCATTACCGGGATTCCCATCGGAATCATAGCCTAAAGAGTCATCGCTTGGATCTATTGTATATCCTTGAGTAAAAGGAGGTTTTAAGTAATTTGTAAGCCAGCTCCAACTGCTGCTGGTATAATCACCAATAACGACATTACCTTTTGTGGCCAAACCTAAAAAATCCTTACTAGCATTTACAGCATCAGTTGCTTCAGGATCTGTATCCGGCTTAGTCCAGGCTGGCGGATTTTCGTAAGTTATATTACCAATAATATGAGTATTCCTCCCTGAAAAAATTGTTCCTTGCCCCTTCACTGTGCCCTTGATTAAAACATCTTTACTAACCACTACTGGTCCATTTATTTCTATCGGACAAGCATCTGTTCCAATTAACACAATATTGTCATCTAGGACATTAGTTATCAGGGTTACTCCGCACTGGGTTACAGTTCCTCCTTCGCTAATTGCTTGATTCTTATAATAATTTAGATCACCAAGGTAGGGCATGTTTACCGTCTGTTGTTGGGCAAAATGCTCACTCTCGCCATCATAACCATAAGGATACTCGTAGTCATTAGGTGGATCAGCTGCAGGATTAGTCGGCCGGGCTGTTGAATCAGCGTCGTTACGATAGTCACTAATACTATCATGATCATTATTGCCAGTAATGTCACCATTGGCCCCCAAGGCAGCATTCTCGCTGGCATAAACATCTCCATTAACATTTGGAGTATAGCTGCCAAAACTAAAATCACCATTGGAGCGAATATCTCCCTGGCTAGTAATAGTATCCCCCCAAAACCAGCCAAAATTATTAATAAAGTAAGCATAGTCAAAAACCTCGGCTGGCCTTGATCCATAGCGAACAACTACAGTAATAGTTTTGAAAGTATTATTCACTGTAGCAGTACATTCCAAGGTAACATCTCTATCCTCACCAACTGTACTTACATCAGTAATGTTAACCCCGTATGTCCCGCCAGGAACAATATTCAAGGTGGCATCGCTAGGTAAAGTATATTTACTCGCCTGGGGTAAATCATCGAACCAGGCAAAATTGGCAGTTATGATATTCACATAGTTACTCCGGAAAGCATCATATAATCCTCTCTTCGCCTGATCAACCCCAGCCTCAGCTAAATAGTAAGCCTGTATTTCATCGATTTTCCTGCTGGTCATTCTACTTTCTCCAACGCCGCGGATAATAAAACTTCCCAAAACAATAAAAAAACCAACCATTGCAAAATACAAAAAAATCATCGCTATACTTTTTCGCTGTTTCATCTTACTCACCTTTTGATCCTTTAGTCCTATAAATTTCTTAAACTTACCTGGGAATTCAATTGTATTGTTACTGGAGCTTCTCCTCCTTTGGGAGTTTTATTTACATTCACCTCCATACTAATTATACCACCGGTGAGAGTAAACTGTATTCCATTAATATAATTAGCCAGCACTTTTGTCTGGTTGGTAGTTAAATTCGTACGTATGAGCTGGCTAATTCCTGATGGTTCCAAGATTAAGGAGCATTGAATCTGATCACCCCAGGTAAATGCACCATTGACATAATCGTCATTAGGAAGTTGAAAAGTAATTACATCATTAGTAATATTAATAGTTACTCTACTTGGGCTTGTTTGGCTAAGCTCTTCGGTTATTTCGCTCATTACCCGACGGGCTTGGAACTGAACATCCATCTGTACCTTACTGATATTCCAGAAACGCTGCCAACTAACTGCCACCCTTAAGATAGACCCAGCAATAATGCTAAAAACACCTACCAAAACTAATATCTCGACAAAAGTAAACCCTTTTTTTTTATTTTTCATCAGCATCTTCCTGCTTTAGTATAACGTAGCCAGAGTAGAAAAGCTCAAATTATTCGCTCTCCCCTCTTGGCTCTGCCAACCAACAGTTACCGTAATTGCCAAAGGATTATCATCTAAAGAATCACCACTACCATCTAAATCGGTATAGGCTACAGTCACCACCTCTGAAGATAAATTATTTACTCCATTACTCGCGGCCCAATTAGCCCAATCAACAGCTGTAATTTCTGACAACGACGATGCAGTCTTGGATATACTCCGAATCTGTTCAACAACAAGCTGACAATCTGCAATAGCAACAATCTTGTCTCTAGTTACAGCATTTAGCATAGAATAGCCAACAATACCTTTTAGTAACACCGGTAAAAGCACTGCTAAAATCCCCGTGACTATCAGCACTTCTATTAAAGTAAAAGCTTTACTTCTTCTTGGCATAAACTCATCTCCCTTTTATCTAATGCCTATAACCCCTTAATTCAATTTTACCATTTTAGATAGCTTATATCAATTGCCTCTTAGAAAACCTTTAAACCAAGCAAAAAGTGCTTATTTCAATAGTCTTTAACAATCTTCATAACCTCGTTAATAAAATTGTCTTCTGTATTCAAAAGATTAAGGTGATGCTTCAACAGAAGCCTTTGGTGGGGAGAAAATTCACTTTTCCCTTTGAGGTTGTTATTTAACCATTTCTTAACCTTTTCTAAAAATCTTTTCTTTAGACGCAGGTGGGCAAAAACTTTTTTCTTTTCCAGATAAGGCAAAAAGTATAAGGGAATATCTATGTCAATAAAAGGACGTTTTTGGGAAAGTAAAGCCTCCATAGCCAACTTAAGAAATTTTTTATTGCCTTGGGCAGTAAGTGAGTAAACATGTCGTTCTATTCGGCCTTTTTCTTTAGTAGTATTCTTTTTTATCAAGGCCCCTTTTTCCATCATTTTAAGAGGGTAATAAATAGACTTATTTTCCAAAGAAGCAAAGATTCCTAGTTCTTTATTAATTATTTTTTTTATCTCGTAGCCATGCTTAGGGCCTTCTTTCAAAACACCTAAGATTATTAACTTCTGTATACTCATTTAATTTAACTAATACTTACCCCGTAGGGCACAGTGCTAAGTTTCATTAAAAATACCCATTTTTCTATATCTCTGGTATCTCTGATCTAGCAGCGTCTCTACAGAAAGACGGGAAAGTTCATCTAGATTTTTATCTATCGAACTTTTAAGATTCTGAGCTGAATATTCTGCCCCTCTATGGGCACCACCTTCAGCTTCAGTAACAACTTCATCAACTATACCCACCTTAAGAAGATCAGGAGCAGTTAGCTTTAAAACTTTTGCTGCATCTTCCCTCTTAGAGGCATCTTTCCATAAAATAGCTGCACAGCCTTCAGGAGATATTACCGAATAATAAGCATATTCCATAATTAAAACCCTATCTCCTACTCCAATACCCAAGGCTCCTCCGCTGCCGCCCTCGCCAATAACTGTAACTAAGACCGGTACTTTTATAGAAAACATATCTCTTATATTCTCAGCAATAGCCTGAGCTTGCCCCCTTTCCTCAGCCCCAACTCCCGGATAAGCGCCAGGAGTATCAACAAGACATACTATTGGCAGATTAAAACGCTCAGCTAAACGCATTATTCTCATTGCCTTGCGATACCCTTCAGGATGGGCACATCCGAAATTTCTCTCAATATTCTCTTTAGTGTCTTTGCCCTTCTGATGACCAATAACAGCAATCTTTTTTTGCCCCAACATTGCAAAACCAGCTAAAAGTGCTTTATCTTCTCCGAAGAGCCGATCGCCAGCTAAAGGAACAAAATCTCTCATTATCATAGCAATATAATCAAGGGTGGTTGGCCGTTGGGAGTGGCGAGAAATTTGAATTTTCTGCCAAGGAGAAAGTTTAGAATAAATCTCTTTTTTAAGATTTTTTAGTTTCTCGGTTAAATTAATAATCTCTGAAGAAAGATCTACAGCTTTATCTTCAGAGAATTTTTTTAATCCTTCTATTTTCCTCTCGAGTTCAATAATCGGTTTTTCAAAATCCCAGTTCTGTATCATAGGCTACCACACTCCGAACTTAATCAATGATGATTACTTCAGTCCCAACCGGAACAATATCATACACAATCTCTACCTCTTCATTCTTCATCCTCACACAGCCTAGAGTAATTTGCCTTCCTAATTCGTTGGGTTTAGTTGTTCCATGAATACCGTAGCCTTCTATCTCTACTCCACCGCCATCAACTCCCCCTAAACCCATCCACCGTGAACCAAGAATATTCTCTGGACTATCTGGAGGAATAATTGCTCCGGTCTTATACCATGTAGGGTTTATGAGCTTATTCCGATCAATATGAAAAGTCCCTGTAGGGGTTGAATTATCTTTCCCGGTAGAAACAATGTAAGTCTTAATAACTTCACCTTTTTTCTTTAAAAAAAGTAGGTTTTGAGATTTGTCTACAACTATAGAAAATTTACAAGTATTTATCTTTAACTTTTGTCCCAGCCGAATTGTATCTGAAGATAAATTATTTGACCTCTTTATAAGATTTACTGTTGTCCCAAACTTTCTAGCAATTTTTATCAAAACATCTTTGGGCCGAACTACATACTCAACGCTACACTCATCTAGGATCGGCGAAAGAATAATTTTAATATTTATATCCTCTAGCCTTTTTTGAATTTTCTTTAGCTTATTAATATTGGTAGCATTCTCCATTGCATTTTTATAGAGGGTTCTTGCTTCTAAAAACTTCCCTTCGCTAAAAGCACTCTCAGCATCTTCTAAGGAAAGCATCTTCGAAATAGTGTTTTGATCTTTGTCGCTCTTTGATGATAGACTCAAAGCCAGTATTATTGCTACAACAATTCCTCCAACTATAATACCTATGTGCACTTTTTTCATTACAACTCCTTAATGAGGCTTACGTTTTTTTAAAAAAAACGTTTAGCCGAATTATCTATAAAGCATAAAAGTAACAGCTACCCCGACAAGAGCTCCCATAAAAACCTCTATCGGAGTATGCCCAACTAACTCTCTCAATCTGTCTTCTCTGATTTTCTTTCCTTCCTGAAAGTCTATCATTATTTTATTAAGAATCTTGGCTTGGAACCCTATAGAACGCCGCCAAGTCTGAGCATCAAACATAGTAATAAAAGCAAAGAGTAGACTTAGAGCAAAAAAGGGCGAGGAGCTACCTAACTCCTTGCCAACACAGACAACCAGAGATACTACAGCAGCACTGTGAGCAGACGGCATTCCCCCTGTACCAAGAAGCCAATAAAAGTTAAACCTTCTCTCCTTGATTACCCCTAAAACAATCTTTAAGCTTTGGGCAGCTACAGCGCTGAAAGTTATCGCCCAGAAAGCCTTATTCTTATATATTCCTTCCCAAAGTCCTTCCATCAGGCTACTATTATATGAAAAAAAGTCGGTTTAAGCAACAAAATATTTACCCAAGAATAACGGGTGACTTCGAAAAATAACTTGACAAAAAGTGTTTTCTATAAATAATCTAATGGAGACATGACTTATCAATATATTAAGCATAGGTTCCATATCTGAATTAGGAGGTTCTATGGGAAGATCAAAGCGTGAACTAAAAAAGATCCACAAGAAAAAAACTAAAAAAGCTCGCGGGAAAGCAAAACAATGTTCAAAAGGAGAAATTCCTTATGAGAAGCTTACCCGGCGTGCAAAGCATTTCTTAGAAAAAGGTAAGAAACAAAAAACAGCTTCTGCTTAATCTAGCCAAAGTTGTAATACTTTTTTACTTTTCTTTTAATATGCCACTTGCAGCTTAACCCCTGAGAAAAAGTTGCTAGGTCTCCCTTTTCAATTTTTACTTTTTCTCCGCCAGTTTTTTCTATCTCTACTTCTCCTTCTAGAAAATAACAAACTTCTTTTGAATCATAATGCCAATCAAAACTGCAAACCTCTTTCTCCCAAATAGGCCAAGCTTCAACGCCTAAATTTTTTAGTTCTTCTCGACTAGGTTTCTTTACTTCTATATCCATCTTAATTCTCCTCAATGAGACTTGCATTTTCCCCATCGTACAAACCGACCCCGCCATGTTTTATCCTCAGCACTTCTTCTCTTGTAAAAGTCATGGTACCCTGGCCTTTTTCCATATATAAATCTAGCTCCACCATATCGTCAGTCTCCTTATTAATTCTTCCTTCATATAGACTTCCGTTTTTTAGAATAATTACGTCCAAATCTCCTGGCTTAGTAACAATTTTTATATTCTTAACCCCTTGTAACGCAGGGTTTATAACTGTTTTAAAGATAAATTTATAAGTTATCGCTCCAACCAAAAGAACACTTGCAATAACACTAAGTACTACAGCCCACTTACGCATCTTTAAGCGAGACAAATCACTAGCTAAAGTAACTTGGTTAGTGCCGGCGTGTTTCGAGTAATACATTGCCTCATCAGCCTTCCTAACTAGTTCATCTCTTGTTTTGCCGTCGTGAGGATATGACGCGACACCAAAGCTCATGGTAACTTTGTAAAAGTTCTTCTTAAACAAGAATGGTTGCTGAAAAGTATTGTAAATGCATTGGTGTAAAAAATTACTCGCCTCCTGAGATTCGATATCAGGAAATATTATGATAAACTCATCACCGCCATAGCGGTAATAATAACATGGATCTCCATAAAAGGTCATTCGAAAAATTCCGGCTGCATACTTTAAAACTTCATCTCCAAAAAGATGGCCAAATTTATCATTATACCTTTTAAATTTATCTAAATCGATAAGGGCCATTGAAAAGCTACTGCCCTTAGCTGCAGATTCATCTATGGTCTTTTTTAAAAAAGAATCAAAAGCTTCTCTTAAAAAAAACCCTGTAAGGTGATCTTTTTGAATTTGTTCAATCATTATCTGATATCTGCTCCTCTTCTATTCCAAAAATATCCTTAATGTTTTTTCGCCCGCTCTTAGTAATAACTTCTGTTAATTCTTTAGTATCAACCGCTGACCAAACAAGTCCGCACTCTCCACAAGCTGCAAAATTATTCTTTTTCACTCGAATATTTATTCCAAATAGCGAGAAAGGTTTTAACTCTTTGGGCCTAAAGAACGCTTGAGGGAAAATATAGTCAGTTTGGTTAAAAATCCTCCCCTTTATTATCTTCTCGCTACCACAACTTGGACACTTCATTCTTTCTCTTTATAAAAAGCCTATTAATTACAAAAATAGTATACTATAAAATAAACTATTAACTAAGCAAATTTGGGAAGCTTTTGTAGCACGATAATAAAAATTATATTTTTTTAAATAAAACATGGCAGCAAGTGGGCTTAAACCACCGACAAAACGGGTATGAGCCTTCAAGAACCCATTAACTTTAGTATTTCCCTGAAGCCTCTCGCCTCCTTTGGGATTCTTTAAACTGCCTCTCTTTCTAAATTTCCTCTAAGCCCTATCTCAACAACTTCGTTTATTTTAATCTTTAGAATAACTACGTTGCTTGGAAATTCCACCTCAAAAGACCTTTGTGTTTTCTCGTCATGGAGAGAGCCAATAAGTCTCTCGGTAGAAAATTCTACTTGCTTCTTCTCGTATTCTTTTAAAAGTTTATTGTATACAGGCCCTCTATCTATAACTTCGGCTACGCCATTAATTTGATAACCTTTAAGGTTGTTTGTATTGATAAATGAAAGGGAAACTTTAGGGTTAATTTTTATATTCATTAGAGTTGCGTTCTTTACATAATCAGCTAAATGGATCACTCCATTATCAATTTTTAACAAAAACTTCGGTGCTACATTGGGACGATTACTTGAACCAGTTGTTGCTATATTTAAAAACTTTTCTTTTTTTAAAAAACTAGCTACTTCTTTAATAATCATATTTTCCCCTTTTTATTAAAAAATATCACTTATGATTTGTTTTAAATATATAAAAAGGTAACTTTAATTATAATGGCGGCGAGTGGACTTGAACCACCGACAAAACGGGTATGAGCCGTTTGCTCTACCAGCCTGAGCTACGCCGCCAAAAGTATCTAAATTATATCAAAGTCTTGAGAAAAATCTATAATAAAATTTAAGTAGTTGGTTGTAGGGATTTAGCAATTATCTAGGGGTTACTGCTGTGTCTTTTTAACGTCTACACCATTTAATACTGCGCCCAGAACTTTTACCCTGTCCCCGATAATCTTTTGAGCATCTACGATGTGCTGAAAAGGAGTGACACCGGCTTTAATCACAAAAATTAAACCATCACATCCACCACCAAAAACAAGAGCATCGGGAACACTTAACACCGGGGGGGTATCAATAACTATTTTTTTAAATTTTGTCCCGGCTTCTTGAAGAATCGTTTTTAGTTTCTCAGCTTTTAATAGCTCAATGGGGTTAGGGGAAGCTACTCCTGAGGATAGCAAAGAAAGGTTCTCTATGTTTGTCGAGGTTACTGATTCCTGGAAGGAAGCCACTCCGGCTAAAACATTAGATAGCCCTTTCTCATTACCGACATTAAAAACTTCATCAAGCCTTCCTTTTCTCATATCTCCATCAATAAGTAATGTCGTTTCCCCGGCAGCAGCAAAAGTTATGGCAAGGTTTGTAGCTATAAAACTCTTACCTTCTTTAGGAATGCAGCTGCTAACCACAATAATTTTAGGCTGATTCTCCACAGAGCAAGTAGACAAAATCGATTCCTTAGTCTTTCGGAAAGCTTCAGCCACATAAGAATAATGTCTATGATGAGATACTAGCTCGGCATCCTTTCTATTCTTTAGCTCTTTCTCAATTGAGGGGATATACCCCAAATAAGGTAGCCGCGCACAACACTCTACATCTTCAGGGGTTTTTAGTGTTGAATCTAAGGACTCTGAAAGATAAATTAAAACTATACTAAGGATAAAACCAGCAATGGCGGTTAGAGGGATATTTCTTTGAACAAAAAAAGCAAAAGCTCCAAAGCCAACAGTTAAAATTACAATTGTTTTAATATGTTTACAGAAAATTATATTGAGATGTTTTTTAACGGTAAGTCTTCTATCTTTTAATAATGGTATCATTTTAACCCCCTACTTTTAATACCATACTTTGATAAAAAGTCAAGGATGCACATAGGTTTCTCTTTTGAAAAATCAGCCAGATAGTAAAACAAGTGGCGGGGTCGATGGGATTCGAACCCACGATCACCTGCGTGACAGGCAGGGGACTTAAGCCAGGCTAATCGACGACCCCACATCCACATTTTGAGCTCTGATTATAAGCAAAAAAACTACTACTGTCAAATTAAAAATATGGGCGATACAGCCCTAAACCAGAGCACAGCTCGGTTTAGGGCTGCCATGAACCGAACTACGTTCTGGTTCGTGGCAGGACACTTGTGCCCACATAAATAAAACCATGGGCGATACAGGACTTGAACCTGTGACCCCTACCATGTCAAGGTAGTACTCTAGCCAACTGAGCTAATCGCCCGTACAAATAAAAATATGCCGGGGGCGGGACTTGAACCCGCACGTTTCTTACGAAACAACAGATTTTAAGTCTGTGTTGTCTGCCAATTCCAACACCCCGGCATATAGTTTTTCTTTTTCAATAAAGCTTATACTTGCTTACAAGCTTTTACTTAATCTGCTAGGACTTTTGGGAACAACTATTCCCTACATTACTCACTTAATATTGCTTCGCAATAGTTGTTACCAACACCCCGGCATATTACTTGCTATCAAAGACTTTTATTGTGGAGGCGTGGGCCGGATTTGAACCGGCGCGTAGCGGTTTTGCAGACCGCTGCCTTACCACTTGGCTACCACGCCACTGCTTGATATCATTTTTTATTTTCTTCTTTAAAGATTCCGGAAAAATTTATTTTTTCTTTTTTACTTTTATCTTCCCGCTTTTGATTTCCCTTAAAGCATTATCCAAAACCTTCTCGCCCGGTTTATCAATCAAAGGTTTCTCCCCGTCAGTTAAAGCAATTGCTCGTTTTGCAGCCAAAACAGTTATCTTATAGATAGAACCCTCACTTGCTTCTATGAGTGTTTCTAGGGGGATGTTTACTTCGTACATTTTAACCTCCGAAAATACAGAATTTCAACCACAATTTACTTACTCGAATTGAGCACAATCTCTTCTAATTCTTTTAAGGTATCTTTTATATTTCGATTTGTTACTAAATAATCATAATATTTGGAAAAGTGCAACTCTTTTTTTGCAAGTTCCACTCTTTTTTGGATTACTCCTTTTTTCTCATCCCTCTTTTTCATTCTCCGGTAAAGCTCCTTTTCTGATGGAGCGACAAGAAAAATCGTGGTTACCTTTTTAATCTTTGCCTCTTTCTTAAGATACATCCCTCCCTTAACGTCAATGCATAAAACAAGGCTCTTGCCTCCCCTTTTAGCTAAGCCATAAAGAATCTTTGGTGTTCCATAATAGTTCTCTAGTATTTGTTGGCTTTCAAGAAAAAATTTTCTCTTTCTTAATCTTAGAAACTCCTCCTCTTCAATAAAGTAATAATCTTTGCCATCTTTCTCCTGAAGACGTTTCTTGCGAGTAGTCATAGTTATTCCCTTTATAAAATCTTTTTTTATCTTCTCGCATAAAAATAGCTGTTCGACAATAGTCGTTTTACCTGCCCCTCCTGGTCCTGAGATAACAAAAATTTTTGGATTTTTCATTCTATATTCTGAGCTTGCTCTCGTACTCTCTCCAAGTAATTCTTTCCCTCGACTATTAATAAGGCTGGATTCTTCCTTTTAGTTTTACTCGAGGCAGCATTCAGTTCTCTTAAGATTTCTTGAGTTAAAAAATCTATCGCCTTGCCTTGTGGTTCTACTTTTTTGGAATTAACCTTCCCCTCTAATTTACTTATATAAAATGATATCAAGGAAAGTTCTTCATCAATATCTTCTTTGCCGTTTTCAATCTTATTAATCTTAGGCTTTTGTTTTTTAATCTTCCCTATATTACTCTTTAACTTATTTAAGTTATCCTCTATCTCTTTCTTTATGGCCTTTCCTTCTTTCTCTTTGAATTTCACGAATTTACCTAAGGCTTCTCTTACTGCTAGAAGCATCAAGTCTTCGTTGCTCTTTCCTTTATGGCCCCAAGATATTGCTTGGGGTAAACTTAAAATATCGTTTATATTTATATTTGCCTTTAAACTATGTTTCTTGGCTAAACTTTTTATTTGGGAAATATAGCGAGAAACAACCTCTTGATCAACATATATTTTTTTAGCCTGTGGTTTAGCTAAACAAATAAAAACCTCTATCTTACCGCGGCAAACCTTCTTCTTGATCTCTCGCTTAATCTTCTCCTCAAGCACAATATCTTCAGCTGGCAAATTGTGAATGCCAATATCTAAATACTTAAAATTTAGGGAGCGCAGGGTTACTTGAACAGCTTGAGCTCCTCTGCTTTTCTGGGCAGAAGCATAAGCAGTCATTGATTTCATGCCCAGGCCTCCTTCTTGGTTTTATCTTTAACTACTTCTTTTGAGGGATAAAGTTTAGAAACAATCTCATCGGGCTCAAACCACAGTTTTATCTCCCTTTCAGCTTCATCGCTACTGCTTGAAGCATGGATTACATTCTCGAATAAACCGGTAGTTAAAATTCTTCCGTAAGCGCCTCGAATGCTTACTGGGTCAGCTTGCTCAGGATTGGTCATCCCAGCTATAGCTCTAACTTTTTTGATTGCATCCTTGCCCCAATAGACAAGAGCCATAACTCTATTCTCTCCATGAAGTTGACCGGTAATATATTTGGTTAATTCCGGATAAAACGATTCTTTCTGAAGATGGTGATAGTGCTTATTAGCCAATTCAATATCTACCCTTACTACTTTGGCTCCGATTATTTTTAATTTCGTCTCAGAAAGTCTACTTAAGATATTCCCGGTAAGAGACTTCTTCAACCCGTCGGGCTTAATAATAACTAAAGTTGCTTCATTCTCCATTCCTTTATAAACCTCCTTAATAAAACCTTTTAAGACTTTACCTCAGTCTCTTGATAATTCTCTCTAAGTCTTCTAAGCTATAATACTCGAGGACAATTCTACCACGATTATTCCTTTTATTGAAGACTTTAACTTTGGTGCCCAGTAATTTTTGCAACCTCTCCTCCACTTCAATAATAAAAGGATCAGTCTTTTTTCTCTTCTTTGAGATTAGCCGGGCCTTCTTTTCTATCTCCCTGACTGAAAGGCCCTCTTTTAAAATCTGGTGAAATAACTTTTCTTGGGCTTGAAAAGTCTCCACCCCTAAAATTGTCCGGGCCTGAGTCCGAGTAAGCACACCTTTGCGTAAAGCCTGTTTTATCTTATCAGGTAGCTTAAGTAATCGCAAGGTATTAACTACCGTGCTCTTATCCTTACCAACAAATTTAGCAGTATCTTCTAAAGAAAATTCGAACTCTTCGATTAAACGCTTAAAGGCTTGAGCTTCCTCTATTGGATTTAAATCCTGGCGTTGAAGATTTTCAACAATTGCCAAGATAAAGGCTTCCTTATCATCTAATTCTTTAATAATAGTTGGTATCTCCTTGAGCCCCAATGACTTAGCAGCTTGATACCTTCTTTCTCCAGCTACAACCTCGTAGGCTCCTCCAGACACTTCTCTTACTACAATCGGCTGGATAAACCCCTTCTCTTTAATTGACATGGTCAACTCCCTCAACTCTTTCTCGCTTACTTCTTTCCGAGGTTGACACTTAGCAGGCTTTATTCTGTTTAAGGATAAATGAATAAACTCTCGCGGTAACATCGCTGCTGTTTTCTTTGGAATCAGCGCATCTAGTCCTCTACCTAAAACCTTTCTCTCCATTTTAACTCCTTATCTTTGTTAATTGATTAATTTCTATTTTCTCCTTTAAAACTTCCTGAGCTAAATTTAAGTAAGCCTTACTGCCTACACACGCAGGATCATAAAAACATATTGGTTTGCCAAAGCTCGGCGCCTCAGCAAGCCGGATGTTGCGCGGCACTATAATATTAAATGTCTTCTTTTGGAAAAAATTTCGCACCTCCTCTATTACTTGTAAGGTGAGGCGTGTACGAAAATCACCCATGGTAAGAAGAACCCCTTCTATATCTAGAGAAGGATTCAGCCGCTCACGAACTAACTCTATAGTATTAACTAATTTAGAAATCCCCTCTAAGGCATAATATTCACATTGAACTGGAATAATCAAGCTATCAGCAGCTGCCAAAACATTTACCGTAAGTAAACCTAAGGATGGCGGCGCATCAATAATAATATAGGAAAATTCATCTTTTATAACCTCTATTTTATTTCTTAGCTGGAGCTCTCTACTCTCAACATTTACTAACTCCACTTCTCCGCCGGTAAGAGAGATGTCTGAAGGAATAATGTGCAAGTTGGGCCATTGGGTGGGATAAATACTTTCGGACAAGTTAGCCTTGTCCATAATTACGTCATAAATTGAACTTTTACCTTGACTATCAAATCCAACCCCTGAAGTAGCATTACCTTGGGGATCCATATCTATAAGCAAGGTCTTTTTGTCAGCCAACCCCAAAAATGAGCTCAAATTAATGGCTGTGGTAGTCTTACCAGTACCACCTTTTTGATTACAAATACCAATTATCTTACCCATATTTTTTATTCTAATAAGAAAAGGCGGTATTGTCAAGCTTTTTCGCGTTTTCACGTGAAAACGCAGATCGTTTTCACGTGAAATCAGTCCTATGCAATCTTTTGCGTTTTCACGTGGAAACGATAAAAGAATAGTCTAGGCTTGAACGCGAGACAAACGTGTTTGATAGGTTAAGGTAAATATGTTCTGGATAAGCCAATAAAGCGTTAAGGCTGCTGGAAATCCATAAAAGATAATTCCAATAAACACAGCAAAAAATAAACCCATAGATTTTTGCTGAGAACCTGTAGAGGAGGAGGTGGTAATTTTTTGCTGAATGATTCCCATAACCATTAGCAAAATAGGAAGAAGGTTTAAGTAATTTACAGGAGCTGGAAAAGGTAACGCCATAAAACGATCGGGAGCAGAAAGGTCCTTAATCCATAAAAAGCTAGCCCCTCTAAACTCTATAAACCGATAAACAATCTGGTAAAAAGCCATTATCACCGGGATCTGGAATAATAAAGGCAAACACCCGCCTAAAGGATTTATCTTGTATTTGCGATACAATCCGATGGTCTCTTTCTGGAGCTTTTGGGGATTATCTTTGTATTTTGTCTTTAGTTCCTCAATTTCGGGTTGAACTTGTTGCATCTTCCTCATTGCTTTACTGCTTTTAGAGGTAAACGGGAAAAGGATTAAGGAAACTGATGCTGAAAAGATAGCAATGCTCAAACCCCAATTCTTAAAAATTCCGTAAAAAAGATAAAGGAGCTTTATCATCAGAACAGCTATGCTATGGAAAAAACCATAGTACATAACCCCTTGCAGATCAAATGGTTTTAACTCTTTTTCAATTTGCGGCCCAATATAAAGAAATGTCTGCTCACTAGGAAATGACAAGTATAAATGAGCTCTTTCCTTATTCTCGTTCACCCACTTTAAATCATACTCTCCTTTAAGTAAAGAAAGACAATAATATCTGTCTCTAGCTCCGGCAAACTCCACATTAGTATAGGCTTCCTCTTTTACTTTTTTTGGCGAGATTCGCTTAAGTTTCTTATTCTGAGAATAAAAAATTTCTTGATATCTTTGGTCTAACACCTTGGGTGTCAAGTAGTTAGAAAATAAAACTAAAGGGGCCGTCGGAGGAGGATCAAGTTTTATCTCTAAAATATAATCCTTAAATATGAACACCTTTTTTTGACCACTCGGTCCTATAAACTCAATACCTCTATCGTCAATAGTAGAAGTAAATTGCTTTTCGCGATCTTCAGGTAAAAAACCTATATTTTGGAATGGAAGTTCTTGCTCGTCATTTCCTATAGAGATTTTTTTTATGTAACCTCCTAGAGGAGAGTATGTTATAACAAAATTACCTATAGAAACCTGTGGTAAATCTTCAGCCCCTTCTTTTTCTTCAAAAGATAAAGGAGAAGAGTCTTGAGAAAGCTCTTGTGGAAGGTTCCTGGAGCCTATCGGCTCAGCTTGCTCTTTGCTATCCACTTGAGGTGGAACAGGCTGCGGAACAAATTTAGCAACCAAATGCGAATAAACAATAAAAAAGACAAGGGTTATCGAAAAGGCTAAAAAAAGTCGTTTTTCCATATTATCTTACTGGGTCAAAACCCCCTTTCGTAAAAGGATTGCAGCGAAGAATGCGATAGAGGGTAAGTTTCAAAGCCTTAAAAAAAGAATACTTTGAAAAAGCTTCTTGAGCATACTCTGAACAAGTTGGAAAATAAACACAATGGCTTGGGAAAAATCTTGAGATAAACCGATATATCTTTATAAGGAAAAGAGCTATTCTCCTCATATAGTAAGCCTTTTTCGGCCTTTTTTCATCCTTCTCTTTAAGATTTTTCTACCACCAGCAGTAGCCTTGCGAGCTCGAAAACCTCTCTTTTTTTTGGCTTTTATTTTTGTTGGGGTTTTTAGATTCTTTTTCATAGATGAGATTTTAGCATATATTGACCTTGTGTCAACTATAAAAATGTTGCAAAGAAAATTTATTGAGGTATAATTATTTTCACCTCACTGGTTAGGTGTGAATAAGTTGTGAATTTTGTGAACTCAACTTTATTATGGCAGAACAAATTTGGCAAACCTGCAAAGAAAAACTTAAGAATATCTTAGGCGAAACCTCTTTCGATACGTGGATCGCGCCTTTGAATTTAAAGAAGATAAGTCACTCATCTTTGGCTCTGGAAGCACCTGATAGTTTTTTTAAAAATTGGGTTGAAAGCCGTCATCTTCCCCAAATAAAACAAGTCTTAAAAGAAGTTACTCAAAGAGATTTTGAGGTCATTTTTGACGTAAACCCCAGCCTCTTAAAAAGAAAGACTAATAAAATTTTTAAAACAATCCAAAAGAGCTTTCGGGAAGAACCTCAAGACTCGTTACGCCTAAACCCTCGCTTTACTTTTGATAACTTCATTGAGGGCGCTTCTAACCGCATGGCTCATGCGGCCTCTTTGGCTGTTGCTAATGCTCCTGGTAAATCTTATAACCCTCTTTTTATTTATGGAGGAGTGGGGTTAGGAAAAACTCACCTTATGCAGGCTATCGCTCAGCAAAGTCTTTCTCGAGGTCAAGGGGTAAAAGTAAAATATACTTCTTCGGAAAAATTTACCAATGAACTTATCTTTTCTATTCGTAATCGCTCCACTGAAAAGTTCCGTCAGAAGTATAGAGAAATTGACGTACTCTTAATTGATGACATCCAATTTCTCGCTGGTAAAGAGGCTGCTCAAGAAGAGTTTTTCCATACTTTTAATGTCTTATACGACTACCACAAACAAATTGTTGTCTCCTCAGACAAACCACCAAAAGAAATTGCCAAACTTGAAGAAAGACTGGTTTCTCGTTTTAATTGGGGCTTGGTAGTAGACATCCAGCTTCCTGATTTTGAAACTAGGGTAGCAATTTTACAGAAAAAGTTAGAAAAGGACCCAATCAAGATAGACTCTGATGTTATCCATTTTATTGCCGAAAACATTACTACCAATATTCGGGAATTAGAGGGTGCTTTGGTTAGAATTATTGCTTACTCGCTTATAGAAAATAAACCAATTAGCCTGGAGTTAGCTAAAGACATTTTAAAAGACACGGTAAAGGAAATCTATCGGAGGATAACTCCTGATACCATTTTGTCAAAAGTTAGTGACCACTTTTCCATATCCAAAGAGGAGTTAAAAAAGAAGAAAAGAAATAAAACTTTAGTTATGCCTCGTCAAGTAGCAATGTACTTAATCCGGGAGCTAACCGACATGTCTTTACCCGAAATCGGCAGTTTTTTTGGAGCTAAGCACCACACAACCGTTCTCTATGCTTGTAAGAAAATTCGCGAAGACTTAAAAAAGAATTCTAAGCTGAAATTAATCGTTAACACCCTTACACAGGAAATTAAGAACTTATAAAGATTTTTTATGAATAAAATGTTTGTTTTTATCTTTAGTTTTGGTACAATAATCACCTCTTAACAGAATTCACAAGATATACTACTAGTACTACTATGAAATTTATTATTAATAAAGATATATTAGTAGAGAACCTCCAAAAGGTTTTAGGACCTACAACAACTAAGCAAAACTTCCCTATGCTAAATAGTGTTCTAATAACCACTACAAGAAATAATTTAAAACTCACAACCACTGATTTAGATATAAGTATAATATCCTCACAGGAGCTTGATAAAATAGAAGCTGGTGAGGTAGCTATTCCGATGAAGAAATTTTTCTCTATCATTCGGGAGTTACCACCAGAAAAGATAACTATCGAAAAAGTTAAAAATAACCTCTTAATAAGGTGTGAAAAAATTGAATTTAAAGTGAGTATATTAAATGCTGAGGAGTTTCCTAAAATCCAAGAGAAAGGAGGAGTCTCTTTAATAAAGGTAGACCCTCAAGAGTTGGAAGAGATGATTAAGTTAACTTCTTTTTGTGTCGGGCACGAAGACTCTAATTATGTATTAGGAGGTATTCTCTTTGAGATAGACCAGAGCAAGATAAAATTAGTTTCCACTGATGGGAAGAGGCTCTCATTTTCCCAAAAAAAGTTACCACCAAAACAACCAGAGCTAACCTCAAAAATATCTTTTATCCTCCCAATAAAAGCAGTAAACGAATTACAAAAACTAATAAAAGAAAAGATAGGGGAAGCCTACTTATCTGTCGAAGAAAACAGAGTTAGTTTTGATTTTAAAGACACTCATTTTATTGCCCGGCCGATAGAAGGGGAGTTTCCTGACTATTCCCAGTATATTCCCAAGGAGGGGAAAGATAAACTTGTGGTTAATCGGAAAAAACTACTTTTTGCTTTAAAAAGAGCCAGTCTTCTTGCAACAACCGATCACCAAGGAGTAAAAGTAGAACTAAAAAAAGATCACTTAAACATTTACAAAAATACACCCCAGTTAGGAGAGGTCCGGGAAACAGTAGATGCTTGTTATAGTGGGGCCCACTTAGAGATAGGGTTTAATCCTAATTATTTAATAGATGCCCTAAAGAATTTAGGTGGTGAAGAAGTGTGTATTGATTTTTTTGGTGCTGATAAACCGGCAGTATTGAGAAAAGAGGGATATATATATCTTCTTCTTCCAATGAAAGCGTAATTAACTATGGCTACACACATAAAAAATTTAGTCGATAAGTTTTTAGCTAAAAAGAAAGAGGAGTTTAAAGATCAAGAAAAAATCCATCAAATAGTTAGTAAGTTCATGAATCCAGCAACTCAGGAGGGTATTTACTTTAAAGGTATTTTTAAAAAAGAGGTTGTGTTTAAATCAACATCTTCAAGTTTTAGTTATAACTTCAGGTTAAAAAAGGATAAGATACTTGAAGGGATTAAAGAAGTGTTCCCACAGATCAAAAACATAAGGATAGAGATAGAGTAAAGATGGCTAAAAATCAAAAATACGACGCTACAACTATTCAAGTTTTAGGGGGAATCGAAGCCGTAAGAAAGCGCCCGGCAATGTATATCGGAGATACTTCAGTAAGAGGGTTGCATCACTTAGTTTACGAAGTGGTTGATAATTCCATTGATGAGGCCTCGGGAGGATACTGTGACAAAATAGGAGTTATAATCCATACCGACAATAGTGTCTCGGTTGAAGATAATGGACGAGGCATCCCGGTAGGGATCCACAAGAAACTAAAAAAATCAGCTTTAGAAGTTGTTCTTACCACTCTCCATGCTGGGGGTAAATTTGATCACCGAGTTTATAAGGTTAGTGGTGGTTTGCACGGGGTTGGAGTTAGTTGTGTTAATGCTTTAAGTGAATGGCTAGAGGCTGAAGTGAAAAGAGACGGGAAGGTTTATCACCAAAGTTTTGAGTGCGGTAAGGCTAAGACCAAGATGAAGACGATTGGTAAGGCAAAGACTACTGGGACTAAAATTACTTTTAAACCTGACGGAGATATTTTCTCAGTTAATGAGTTTTCTTTTGATATTCTTTCTCAAAGATTAAGGGAGCTAGCTTTCCTAAACAAGACCATAGAAATAACTCTTAATAGCGAAAAGACAGATAAGAAAGCTGTTTTTAAGTTCAAGGGAGGTATTGTTTCCTTTGTTGAATATCTTAATCGGAATAAAGATCCTCTACATAAAAAGATAATCTATTTTCAAAAAGAAAAAGATGGTGTAGCAGTTGAGGGGGCAATCCAATATAACGACGCCTATAAAGAGACTATTTATTCTTTCGCTAACAATATTAATACTATTGAAGGAGGAACTCACCTTAGTGGTTTTAAGACTGCTCTTACCAGGGCCCTTAATCAGTACGCTAAAGGAAAAAATCTTTTGAAGAATTTAAATAGTATGTCTGGGGATGATGCTCGAGAAGGAGTTTGCGCGGTGATAAGCGTGAAAATACCTAATCCACAATTTGAGGGACAGACCAAAACAAAACTCGGTAATTCCGAAGTAGATGGTTTGGTTAACTCGATTGCTTTTGAGGCATTGAGCACGTTTTTTGAAGAAACTCCTTCGGTAGCTAATAAAATAGTTCAAAAGGCAGTCTTAGCAACTCAGGCTCGAGAAGCTGCCCGAAAAGCTCGAGAGTTGACTCGAAGAAAAGGAGCTTTAGATGGGGCTAACTTGCCGGGAAAGCTTGCTGATTGTTCAGAGAAGAACCCTGAGTTTTGTGAGGTCTATATAGTTGAAGGAGAATCTGCCGGGGGTTCAGCAAAACAGGCACGAGACAGAACTTTCCAAGCAATTCTACCAATAAAAGGAAAGATATTAAATGTCGAGAAAGCTCGTCTAGATAAAGTTTTAAGTAGCGAAGAAGTCCGAACAATTATTTCAGCCTTAGGGACTGGAGTCGGCAATGATTTTGATTCTTCCAAACTTCGCTATAATAAGGTAATTATTATGGCTGATGCTGATGTTGACGGTTCTCACATTAGAACTCTAATTTTAACTCTTTTTTATCGGCACATGCTTCCCTTGATAGAGGGAGGCCATATTTATATTGCTCAACCGCCACTTTATCGAATCAAAAAGAAGAGCTGGGAAGAATATATACACACTGAAAAAGAGATGAACGAAATCATTCTTTCTTTGGGAGCTAAATCAGCAAAGCTTCAGAAAGCCAAAAAGAGCGGTAAGGTTTTTACTCAAAAAGAACTAGAAAAAATTATTCAGAATATTATTGCGATTGAACAATTGGAATTATCTCTAGAGCGAAAAGGGGTTCCTTTTAAGCAATACATAAAGGCAATTGACCAGAAGAAAAAGAAATACCCGGCACACAAAATATCCGTGCATCAAAAACCAGTCTTTCTTTTTAAGGAGGGCCAGCTGGCATCTTTCGGAGAGATAGAGGAGCTAGATCATGTAGAAATTTACGAATCTCACCAGATAGGCAAGATTGACGAAAGCTTTGCTAAGATCGGGATCTCCTTAGAGAATTACCTACCCCAAGAAAAAGACTTATTTATTGTTAGCAGTGAAGATGGCGAGGAAGTAAGCTGTAATAATTTAAAGACAGTATTAGCTGAGGTGCGTAAAATAGCCACCAAAGGAATGAATGTCCAGCGCTACAAAGGGCTAGGAGAGATGAATCCTGGACAGTTATGGGAAAGCACTATGGATCCTCAAAAACGAACCTTAATGAAGGTGGTGTTAGAAGACACCGTAGCAGCTGATAGTATTTTTACTATTTTAATGGGCGGGCAGGCTGAACCGAGAAGAGAATTCATCCAAGCTAATGCTCACGAAGTAAAAAATCTAGACGTTTAACCAAAAAGATAGAGATTATGACTGAAGGATTTAAAGAAAAAATTGTTGATCGGTACTTAGAAGAGGAGATGAAGGAGTCTTACCTTTCTTACGCAATGAGCGTAATCGTTGGCAGGGCTTTACCAGATATCAGAGACGGATTAAAACCGGTGCAGAGAAGAATTCTCTATGCTATGCAGGATCTGCACTTGCGTTATAGTCAACCCCATAAAAAATGTGCTCGGATTGTAGGTGAAACTCTGGGTAAGTATCATCCTCATGGCGACATTGCAATATACGATGCTTTAGTAAGAATAGCCCAGAGTTTTTCTTTGCGCTACCCCTTAATAAATGGACAAGGGAATTTTGGTTCTATTGATGGAGATCCACCAGCAGCCATGCGTTATTCTGAGGCTCGGATGTCTCGGATAACTGAGTATATTCTTCGAGATATTGAAAAAAAGACAGTTAATTTTTTCCCTAATTTTGACAACTCTTTAACCGAACCGGAAGTATTACCGTCAGTGCTACCGAATATGTTGTTAAATGGTGCAAGCGGCATTGCTGTCGGTATGGCAACTAATATTCCACCGCATAATTTAGGAGAGGTTTGTGATGCCTTAGCTCATTTAATTGACAACCCCAAAGCATCAGTAAAAGATCTTCACAAATATGTTAAGGGCCCGGATTTTCCTACTGGTGGAATAATTTGTGGAAGAAGTACTATCTTAGAGATGTACAAAGGGGGCAGAGGCAAACTTAAGGTCAGGGCCAAAGCAACAATTGAGCGAGAAAAAAACAAGAGCCAAATTATTGTTACTGAAATTCCTTATCAGTTAAACAAGACTACTCTTATGGAGCAAATAGCAAAGATCATTACCGATAAAAGAGTAGAAGGAATTTCTGATCTTCGCGATGAATCGGATAAAGATGGCATAAGAATTGTTTTAGAGCTTAAGCGTGATGCTCAAGCTGATATAATTTTAAATCGTCTTTATAAGCACACTAGCATGGAAACAACCTTCGGAGCTATCTTTTTATGCTTAGTAAAGCGTAAGCCTCAAACCTTGAGTTTAAAAGAGATGCTTTTCCACCATATTTATTTTCGTAAAGAAGTTATTATACGGAGAACTAAATTTGAGCTTGAAAAGGCAGAAAGAAGAGCTCACATTTTAGAAGGTTTAAAAATTGCTTTAAAATTTCTCGATAAAGTAATTGAGATAATCAAAAAATCCAAGAGTCCTCAAGACGCTAAGCTAGCTCTAATCAAGAAGTTTAAGCTTACTGATATTCAGACTCAAGCAATTTTAGAGATGCAATTGCAAAGACTTTGCGCTTTGGAGAGAAAAAAAGTAGAACAAGAATATTTAGAACTCCTAAAACAAATAGAGATTTTAAAGGGCATACTTGGTTCAGAGAAGAAGCAAGAGGTTTTGATTAAGGAAGAATTAAAAGAGATAAAAGAGAAATTTGCTGACCCTCGGCGTACAGAAATCGTAGCTCAACAAGAAGAGATAGAAGTCGAAGATTTGATTGTTGAAGAGGATATGGTTGTCAGCATAACAGGCACAGGCTATATTAAGAGAATGCCTTTAACTACTTACCGCCAACAAAAAAGAGGTGGCCGAGGGGTTACGGCTATGTCTACTGCCGAGGAAGATTTTGTTGAACATCTATTCGTCGCCTCAAGTAAAGACACTCTCTTATTTTTTACCAATCAAGGCAAAATTTACCCCTTAAAAACCTATGAGGTTTCTACTGGTTCCCGAACTTCTAAGGGGAGAGCTATTGTCAATCTTTTAAGTCTTTCTAACAAAGAGAAAATTACTACAGTTTTATCTATACCAGAGTTTGACTCCAAGAAATTTATTTTTATGGCTACCCAAAAAGGTATGGTTAAGAGAACCTCTTTAGGTTTATTCTCGAATATACGCAAGAGTGGAATATTTGCTATTACATTAGGCAAGGATGACAATCTTGTTGGTGCCGGGATTTGTGATGAAGAAGAGGAAATCATCTTAGCTACTCAAGGGGGTCTTTCAATAAAATTTAAGAGTAGTGAAATAAGACCTACTGGCAGGCAGTCGCAAGGGGTTAGAGGAATAAGGCTATCCAAAAAAGACATTGCTCTTGAGATGGTTTTAGTTAAAGGGGCTTTGAAAAAAGAAAATTTCTATCTTCTTACAGCTACTGATAATGGCTTTGCTAAAAGAACCTTGGTTCAGGAGTATCGTTTGCAGTCTAGAGGCGGCAAGGGGGTAATTAATATAAAACTTTCCTCTAAAATAGGAAATGTAAGGGCTCTGGTCTTAGTCAAACCGGATGATGAAGTAATGTGCATTACCCAGAAGGGAATTCTTATTCGGACAAAAGTTCAAGATATTCGAGTTTCTGGT
>Ga0208769_1000139_pt1 | contig 37879 bp, 24 predicted proteins | sample AntAceMetag02UKC_FD_184768 | JGI IMG/M metagenome (GOLD analysis project Ga0208769, IMG submission 184768) | Saline lake microbial communities from Ace Lake, Antarctica- Antarctic Ace Lake Metagenome 02UKC (SPAdes) (version 2) | ecosystem: Environmental > Aquatic > Non-marine Saline and Alkaline...
AAAAGGGCTCGAATTCGAGCCTTTTTTCTATTCTTTGTATCTTGAGCTTTGAACAAACATGTGATTTTTATTTAGCGGGTAGGGTAGGCTATTTTTTCTTTACTTCTTTTTCTAATAGTTTCATTTCACGGTCAAAATCAGAGATATATTTTTTATCCTCTGCCTTTCGGTACTTTTCATATTCCAATGTTGCTTTTTCAATAGCCATTGTATGGCTTACTGTACCGGTGTTGGTCAATAATTCTTTCTCGCTTATTTTTAAAAAATCATCTAGTTTTTGTATCCAATCCTGCATTTTCATTAATCGGCCATTGCTAGCTTGCAACTCTGCAAAATCTAAATACATTGAAACAATCAAATTTAATTGCTTTAGCTCATCTTCGGAAAGGTAATTTTTGGCAATAGCAATATCTCGTTGGGTAATACAATTTCCTTTAAAATTTGTAAGTCCTAAAAATGGTTTTTCTGCATTGGCACGTTGATGTATCATTTCGGCTGCCGTTTGTCCGTGAATGGCAAAATGCATTTTATTTTGGACGGTAGCAAAAAACAATTTAGTCAACTCTTCATCTTCTTTGTAGTCGATACTGGTCGAATATATATCGGTTACCTTTTGATAAAAATTTCGTTCACTGCTACGAATATCCCTAATTCGCTGCAAGAGTTCTTCAAAATAGCGACTTCGTGCACCTTCTTGTTTAAGGCGATCATCGTCCATTGTAAAACCTTTTACAATGTACTCTTTTAAACGTGCTGTTGCCCATTGGCGGAATTGAATACCTCTGTGAGATTTAACCCGATAACCAACTGAAATAATCATATCAAGATTATATAATTTTACTTCCGACAATTGAGTTTTACCTTTTATTGCACCATGTTGAGTGGTGTGTCGGAATTTCCGACATACCATTTTTTCCTGAAGTTCCCTTTCTTTAAATAGATTAGAAATATGTTCAGTAATGGTTGAGCGGCCTTTTGTAAATAGTTCTGCCATTTGCGCCTGCGAAAGCCAAACGCTTTCTTCTTCCAAGCGGACATCAATTTTGGTTTGTCCGTCTTTGGTCTGATAGAGCAATATTTCTAAGTTGTTCATTTATTCTTTGAGCTATTCTTTTAACTGTTTTCGATTATTTTGATCTCATTTTCGTTTAATTCGTACAATTTATAAACCATTTGGTCTATTTCATTTTCTAAAGAATTAATTGATGTTGCAATTTCAGAATATGATTTTGATTGAAGTTCAAAAAAATCAATCCAATCAGACTCATCAGATAGTGACATTTTTATTTTTTGTTTTTTAAGTTCTTTTTGTAAATCGATAAAAGTTAATTCAAACCATTTTTCAAGTTTTTTAGTAATATTGATTTCATTAAATTTACTTTTAAGCAAGTTGATGAATTTATTGCTCAACTTTTGAGCGTCAGAAGTTTTGCTAATTGTATTTTCAGCTAATTGACTCAATATGGTTTTAAATTTGTCTGAAAGCACTGGAATAGGAATTTGCTCAAAATATTGCGGTTTCACTTCTATATAGCCGCCACTACGTATCACGCAAATGTTTGTTAAAAAATACCACACCAATTTTGAATTTAAAACAGCCAGTAAAAACTTATCATCGGTTGGAAGAATTACGGCTGGTGCATTTATGAAAGAACCTGTTTCTTCAAAAGTAAATTTGTTTTTGTTTTGTAGATTTGGGAAAACAATCTTCGGTTTTTCAAACAAATTGTAATATGCACAGTTCCGCAGTTCCCAAAAGAATTCTCCTTTGTCGTATCTCTTTTTTGCCCTTTCTTCAAACTGAAGAATTTGATTTATCAACTCAGGATAATCTTTTTGTAATTGTTGTAGCGCTGATTCTTCCGAAATTTCATCGCCATACTTTTTCTTTGTCCATTTACTTTCGAAAAACACTAATTGCTGAACACTTTTCGGGCTAATCCATTTTGCAAGTTCTTTACCTTCAAAAATTGGTTTTACATGTTTTCCGGGTTGAAAAGTTTTATGAACAATAAAAGCTTCATTTAATGCAGTTTTTACACCGTAATAACATTTTCCATAAATCTCCCTGACAGTTTTGTCCTTTTTCAGTTTATCAATCAGGCTAACTGCCATTTTATTTTTAAAGCTCCAGTTTTCTTTGTCGAGCGAATTTTGGGCAACAATTACAGAATCATGAAAATCAATATCGATTACAGACGATTGACTTGCTTTTGGGATTTTTATATAACTGAATGATTTTTCGATTCCTTTCTGATTTTGTGCTGTTATAATTACTGGATAAGTTGTTGCACCTTCAAAAATTTGAACTTCGGTAAAATCAATGTATTTTAAAAACCGAATTTCGTTTTGTAGATATTTTCGAACAGAAATTCCTGCAGTTGTTTTATCAAATGTATTTGAGATAAACCCAAATAGACCAATTTTCGGTTTCAATAGTTGAAATGATTTCTCATAGAAATAGGAAAACAAATCGCCAGCTGAGTGAAAAACAGTGAAATTACCCTGCAAGTATTCTCTGAAATCTGTTAGTAATTCAGCACGTACATACGGCGGATTCCCAATCACCACATCAAAACCGCCTTTAGCAAATATCTCGGAAAATTCGTTTTTCCAGTTAAAGGCTTTATCGCCGGCAATTTCGGGATCGTCAATCAGCGAGTTACCACATTTTATGTTGTTGCTAAGGGTGTTGAGTTTCCGTCCTTTTTGTGCTGTGCGCAACCATAGGGATAGTTTGGCAATTTCAACCGATTCTTGGTTAAGGTCTACACCGTATATGTTCTTTTCAAGAATGTCGGTTGTAATATCTGAAAACGGAATTGAGCCGCCGAGTAACTGTCTGCGCAACTCATCAATTTTTCGATGTTCGTTTATTAGGAATTCCAATGCCTGGTTTAAAAAAGCCCCCGAGCCACAAGCCGGGTCGAGAATGCTTAAACTCAATAGCCAGTTTCGGTAATTAGTCAGTTTTTTATCGAGCGATTTTATTAGATCTTTTTTACGGTTTTTTCGGCCTTTTGCATAGTCTTCGTCAATAATTTTCAACTCTGATCGTTTTTCTTCGCAGAGTTTTCCAAGCGTGTTTTCGACTATGTATTTGGTAATGTATTTTGGGGTGTAAAAAATACCGTCTTTTTTGCGTTTTGTTTTTTGGCTAAGGACTTTTTCGCCTTTTATTTCGGCTTGTACATTTTCAATTTCCCCCAGCGAATGTTCAAAAATATGGCCGAGAATATTTACATCCACATCGGTTTCAAAATCGTATTTGCTTAGACATAGCGTGTGTTCGTGCAAAATATCATCGTCTATTGTAATGTTGTCCAGAATTTCATCGGGTTTGAAAAGTCCGCCATTGTATGCATAAATTTGATATTTCTTGCCTTTGAAACCTGTGTTCATATAGCCGAAATATTTTTTAAATCGCGAGTACAAGGGGGAATATTCGTCATATTCATCCTTTAAAGCTGTCCACTGTTTTACGATTTCGGTGATTGAATTTGGCGGAAGTAGTAATCTGTCTTCGGCAAAAAAGATGAATAGAAAACGGTCGAGCAGTTTTTGCGTTTTTTTAAAGAGTAAAAGTTTATCGGTTTCAGGATTGTTTTTTACAAGGTTGTTGTAAATCGCTTCGCGGAATTTTGAATAATCGGCATACAATTTCTTTGTAATGTTTTCTTCCTGTAATACCGATGATTCCTTAATTTTTAAAGGTAAATCGTTTAATAAATTGTCTTTTGCCAAACAAAGCCACAGTAAGGAAAATTGCTCTTTTGAAAGCTTGAACAAATCAAAATCAATGTGATCAACCGCATTTTGTATGTAAAACCGAAGTTTCTCGAAATTTGATGTGATGACATAGTTGCATTTCGGATGGTGGTTTTTATATCCGAAAGCCTGCGTTTCAATTTTATCAAGGTCGGTGGTGTCAGTTCCTTTTAATTCAATTACTGCGGTTACATCTTGGCCTTTTAAAATTGCTCCGTCAGCTTTTTTACTATCCGAGATATTTTTTTGTTCGCTTATCAGGTTGAAATTTGGTTCCGGGTTTAAAGTGTACCCTAGAATTTTTACAAATAATTCCCGTAAAAATCCCTCCTGAAATTGTTCTTCTTTCGAATTTCTTATGTTTTCCTGTCTTTCCGGATTACCAAAATAATTTTGAAAATCAGCGTATTTTTCGTCGATTAATATCGAATCAAGGTCGTTTAAATATTTATTTTCAACTGATTTTTGAAACAGGCTCATATTATGCTTATCTCTGAGGTTTTTTAATTTAATTCACTAAAACACATTTTTCCGTTTAGTTTTAATCTGTCAAATTGCACAAAAATGTGCGAAGGCAAAAAAGCATGTGTTTGACAGCTCCTCTAAAAATTAATTATATATATCGTAGTAAACTAACAAACTCCATTATTATTTACAAATAGTAAATTGCAAGTTCTATGCGGGCATTCATGGACTTGATGGACAGCGTGGGCGTGCGCGAAATTTCAAGAACCTCACACGGAGGCACAAAGTACCACAAAGCCACAAAGAATAAATTTCTATCCACTAAGGTAAATAAGAACACAATATTTTCTAAAGAAACAAAATTTACAAGAATTAAGCATCACTCATTGTATCAACTTTCAAGTAAAAGTCCCCGTTAGGGGACAAACAAAAATAGAATATTTACCTCCACAAAAACACAAGCCCGCTAGGGGTTGAACAGTTTCACAAGTAAAAAGGCAAAGAGTAAATCGAAAAAGTAATGGATGAATTTGTTATTCTAGATTTAAGCTCTGTAAATTACTTCTAAAATCATACATTATTGATTCTTGTTCATTATTCATGGAGCTCCGTTAGGAGCAGAATCTTTGTAGAAATAATATCAAAATAATTATCTCAGCTCCAGAGGAGCGACATCATTAAGATACCGCACCTACGGAGCTTGGTTTAATGGGGGTATATTTATGCTACAAATATATCGTCCCGACGGGACTCCTTGAATGCAGATTGTCCCGTAGGGATGCCTTTGGCATTGATTTGTGATTTAATTTATGATCAATAATCAATGATCTAGTTCAACCACGCTGTGGTTGTAATATCCGATGAGAATCGATTCTATTTTTGTTCAACCGCTCTGCGGTTAACAAGGCATATGATGAGAACCATAAGGAAAAATTATTGATAACTGCTATGAAATGAAAATCCCCGTTAGGGGACAAACAAAAATAGAATATTTGCCCCCACAAAAACACAAGCCCGCTAGGGGTTGAACAGTTTTACAAGTAATAAGGCAAAAGTCCAAAGGAAGAACGATAAAGTAAAAATGATGAACGATGAATGCGCATCGATTTTCCCATGTCCGCGCGAGTCCATGAGGTCCATGCTTGCCCATGATCTTTTTGTTCAACCCCTTTAGGGTTGTAAGAGTGAGAGTGCCAGTTTTTATATTGTTGTTCGACCCCTTTGGGGTCAATATTAAATATTCACTTCATAAATCGCCTGCCCTGCGTAGTTCTTTGAACGAAGCGGGGTTAATCCTTGTTCAATATTCGAAGAGTTCAATCCCTCCCACCTTCGCCAAGGTACAGCCTTCGTAGCCGAGCTACTTCGGCGCAGGAGGCCTACGAAGGGCAGGCAACTTCGTTCGGGGTTGATTTTTTAAATGAAAACAAAAACCCGACATTTCATGCCGGGCTATTTTTGATACTACCCCTCCATTCGTCAGGGTAGTATATTTTTAATTAATCATTGCGAGTTAAATTGTCAATTATTCTTCGCGTGCCCTGCATAGTTTTAATGAAGCAGGGGGAATTGCAGATTGATGATTGTCCCGTAGGGATGCCTTTGGCATTGATTTGTGATATATGATACAATCTTAGATCAAAAATCTGGGCTCTGCGATCTGCAATAAAAAAAGGACTCGTTTCCGAGCCCTTTTTAACTTCTATGATTTTATTTATTTTTTGTAGGGGTTCGATATGTCGAACCCGGGTTGATCCGGGCTGGACATGTCCAGCCCCTACATTTGTTTGGATTACGGAGTGATCACAAGGTTCGCTCCCGCTTCAAGTCGCTTAATGCTCTTGATCGCTTCGGCTTTTACTTCAGGAACTTCAGAATCGGTAAGCCCTTTCAGTTCAGTGATAAGTTCTTTATAATTCGGATTCATCACAAACCAACCCAAAGCTTCGATGGCACCTTTTCTTACAAGAGCATCGTCCGTTGAATCCCCGGCAATTTCGAGTAATGTTTTTATGCCGGGTGTAAAATTGTAATTCCGGAAAGTTCTGATCTTTGACATACGTTTCTTAGCAGTTAGACTTGTATCGGTGATCGTTGGGATGATCTCATCATGTAGCCAGCCTTGAGAGCGTCTGTAGCGATGATTTACCATAGCTGTATCAAGATCATTATCAAGGGCTATCTTTTCAAGAAAATCATCTGCGCAAGGATGTGAAAAAAGTAGTTCTAAAGATGTTTTAGTTGAAAAAGAGACGCGTTCTGATATATCATGTGCCATGCGATCTGCCAATAGAGGAATATTTCCTTTATCGCCGATTTTGCCCATCCAGTTGACAGTAATGCGACGGATCAATTCACTGGGGTCATTTATTGTAGTTTCCAATAACTTGCGAAAAGCAGGCGTGCGTAAAGTCGCCAATGATTTTAAAGCTTCTAGCCTTACATTAGCTGATGGATCTGTTGAATAAATATCAATAAGCTTTGTTTCAGCTCCCAAATCCAATTCATGGGTCATTTTATAAACTCCCAGAGTTCGCAAGCTGGGTTCTTTTGATTTTAAAAGTTTCTTGTATGAACTCTTGGTGATCATGGAATTATTTTCTTTGAAATGAAAAGTTGGATCACCAATAATTTGAGATTCAAGGTAGGTTCTTGTAAGATGCCATTCGCCGATGGGAACACCGTATTTTAAGAGTCCAAGCATTTCGTTTGCCCAGATATCTTGGCGGACATTCACCGTATTGGCGACCCCGGCAATGACATTGCCATCACCGAAAAGATGTGTCCCTGAAATATAGTTAGGCATATAGAATTGTCCATTATAGCACTCGTCAAATATAAATACTTCGGCCCCTGTTTTCATGTTTTTAACATCATCGGCCCATAAATCTATTTTCGCTTCATAGATGGAATCTTCAAGAATAGTTTCCGGATCAAAAACATCTTCAACCCAATGTTCTGGGATGTCGTAATTTGTGATATAATATTCCCTAGCTTCATCGAGATTCCCACGACGTTTGGCTGAGCGTAGTTTACTTCGAACAAAACGTTTAACTTCTTCGATGTTCTCTTTTGCATTTCCTGCCGGAGGATAGCCGGTTAGATACTGAACGTCATCACCACCGTGAGCATGAAAGATAACCATATCTAATTCAGGAACCTGCAGTTCTCTCATGATGATCTTTTTCATATTGCGAGACATTGTATGTTCATAATTTTTGATCTTACCACCGGGTATAAATAGATCCGGAAATTGCTCTTTTAACATCAGAGTGTGATTTTCCCAGGCATTAAGTGATTCCGAATGATATCCATGACCGGTATAGGTCATCATATTATCCAGCACTTCCGGATTACTTTTTTGATAAACGGCACGATCCAGATATTTTGCGATCATTTCATATTTGCTATCATCATGTACCGGTGAAATAATACGACCGCTGTAAAAATCTTTTTCTATGTATTGGGGTGATTTTTCTGAAAGTGAATAATAGAACAAGAGCGGATTTTCTTCATCTTGTTTTAAGAAGTCGAAAACAAGATCAGGATCATCATAATAGCGGTCCGTAGCCACAGAGATACGTTGCTGACTTTTAAATCGAGTTTGGTCTATCTTGAATGCAGATGTTAAATGCTGAGCATCCTGAACCATGGCAATAGGAATGTCACCGATAAATACGGCGCCTTCGAGATCACTTACTGAAGACAGCGCTTCCCGAACGGATTCCGGATTTTCCCAAGCTTGAGCAAAAAGAGCGACATTTTTACCCTCTTCTTCTAAAGCTCTACAATAATTGTCGACCGATGACTTAGCTTTATCATATGTAACATTATCAACAACAACCGCAATAGTTGGTGCTTTTGCAAAAGCCACGATGGTTGTAAAAACAAATAGAGCAGTGATTATTTTTTTCATTTTTATCCTTTTTCAGAGACAAGGCAATGCCTTGTCTTTACAACATTAGAGTTAATCTATTATATCAATTCAAGATCATCATCTCATGAATAGATCTCTCCGCTATGGCACTAAAGTGCCTCCGGTCGAGATGACAGTCCCTGTCTCATTTCACGTCTTATGATTCAAAACAGACCGATCAACTATAAAGCTATCGTCCCTACGGGACTCCTTGAATAATGAACAAGGATTAACGATATGCGATTTTCGAAGTGATTATTTACTTCGTCATTCAAAACTCCTTGTTCCTTGTTCGGATATCGATTCTTCATTCATCATTTATCGCTTCTTCTCGACTCGACTATCCGGCAGATCCTCTCTACGTTCGGACGCCAGCCGGAAGGTCTTTACGTCTCACGTCTCACGTTTTACGATTCACGTCTTTAAAACATTATGTCAATTTGCGTTTGTGCGCTATGATAACTCGCATCAGAATTGATAGGGTTAACATCTTGATAAGTTACGCTTAAAGCAATGAACATATCTTTAACCGGGAATGTAACCTTTAGCCCGGCTTGTAATACCTTACGGTCCCGAGAATAATAAGCGATCTCTTCTGCTGTGATCATATCGTAATACCAATCAGACATTGCATCATATACAATACTTTCGCCAATCTTAATATCATTATAAGCACTGGTTAGCTCGTAGAGAATTCCTTTACCTTGGTAGGCATATGTCATATTAATATGTAGGGTGTTTCCCGGAATGTAATGCAAGAGACCCAGGAAATTATCTTCACGTTTAATATCCTGAAATGAATAAGATACGCTTCCTGTCCAGGACTCATTGCTTGATGGATGGTAGGGTAGCGATAAGCCACCTTCAAAATGGCGATGGGAAGAGTTATAAATTTGTGCATTCAGAGTAGGGTGAAAACCATTGGCATTTGACCAGTATTGCTTAAAGAAGAGATCGGCATTCAGGAAAGACGTCACCTTTGACTTAATGTCTACGTGATAGTAAAAGCGTGTCATATCCCAATTCCCCTGTTCAACGGGATAAGAACCCCCATCTGTGATCTGTGCTTGAGAATATTCATAATTCGTTTCGCCCAGAAGCCTGCCGCCAAGATCAAAGTTTGCAGAAAAGCCATATCCTTGGATATTTTGCAAGCGTTCTTCACTTGTCTCGGCGTAGGTTAGGAGTGAACGATCCAATCCGCGGATACGCATAAAAATGGGAGAGCGGCCTTGTTCCAGACTGTATTTTTTGGTTTCGATATCTTCCTTGAACTGGAAATAAGATCCCATTAGTCCCAATGATGATCTTTTACCCTGAAAACTGATCGCCGGGCGGATATGCAGGTCATTGCGTTTAACATTGGGTTTGGGGAAAACGGACTTAAATTGCTCATCTACATTATAAAATACATCAACGGCCAGACGAGTAACTTTAGATAGCGGATATGAGAAAATGATATTCCAGTCAATACCGTTCAGGTTAAAATCTCCACTCGTGCTATCTCCAAAGTAGAAAGGAATGTCGATATTGGTTTCGGCATTATGTAGCCATAATTTGTTTTTACGTGCTTCATTTCTATAGGCAAAACGGCCGGCAAAAAGGATGCCATTGTCCATTTCCTGATAAGCTGATACTTCAAGGTTATGATAATTCTTTGCTTCAGGTGAAAAAGGTAAACGATACTCACCGCCACTATTGTTGTAGCGATATTGAAAGGCGTAAGAATAGGGGATATTTTCCGTTGTGAGATATGCCGGATTTCTATTGGGCAATTGCGCCGTGAGATCAGAAAGAATATCCAGATAAAGGTATTCGCTTGAAGGGGCTTGCGCCAATGCAATACTTATAATAGTGAAAAGAAGAAGTGCTTTTTTCATTCTGCTGTCTCCTCTTCAACAAATCCCGGAGTCGGGGGTTTAAGAACATGGAAATCCAGACTGCTGTTATTGTTGTCCATCAGGATCATTCTTCCATCTTCATAACGGTCAATATAGCGTTCGACTGATTGGCTGGAATAAGAGGGGATTCCACCGGTTAAACCGCCGTCTATGCTTTCGTCAATTCGTTTCATATTGAATTCTGTGACATTATCTCGATATTCAACACCATCGATCACATCAGATTTGGGCAAAAGGATTCGATTGAACTCGTCATAACCCAGTTTGTAAGGTTCATTTACTTTCATGAGCAAGACAGCATTGCTGAAAACAGAATAAAGGAAATCAACACCGTATTTATGATGGATCTGTATCATATCGGGAACAGAAATATTATTGACATCACCTTGATCGGCGACATAATATTCAAAGTCTGAATCCAGCAAGTTTATGCTGTTGATCGGATAGGGAGAATGGTCAATGGCATCTTGGGCGATCACCTTGAATTCACCAGGGCCAATGGGATAATCATCACCATCGCCGGGGAACATATAAGCATGAACCGCATGAATAACACTGTCATCGGCAAATCCATATTCTACATCAGCAATAAGCAGACTGTCCAAATAAATGGTTTGAGAACTGTTATTGTATATCTCTGTGAACTGGTCGTGAAAATATTGAGGGACCGGATTGGGAATAGCACCTGTATAATAGATCTCGGAGATCACAAGGGCGCTGGTCCGGGATGTTTGAGCGATAATTCTCAGATCCAGGGTATCATTATCTTCTATAAAAAGAGATGTATCTTGCAATTGACCGTTAATAATAATGATCTCAGTTATACTTACACGGTTTCCAGAGGCTAGAATATTATATCTGTCCGGAAGCAGGTTATTAAATACAGCGACTCCCAGGGAATTTGTTTCCCTTGTGCTGACATCTCCATAGGTAATGGACTGCAAGGTTACATTTGCGCCGCTAACCAAACTGTCCAATCCCTCGGCTGTAGTATCAACAATTGTCACCTGCGCGGAAAAACGCATGGATGCCGGCGGTGTAATATTTAATGCACAGCTTACTGCGATCACGAAAAAAATGAAGCATACTGTGATAAAAGTAATTTTGCGAAATTTATTCATAGCTATCCTCATCTATTTACCTAAGTTCTGAAAGAGTTGATCGATCTTTGTGCTGACTTCAATTCCAAAATACAAAGCCGGATTTTCCATGGTATAGGATTGGGTCGTGGAACGTATTCGTTGATACAGGGGTCGCGAATTAAAGAAGTTATTTACATAAAAAGAAAATTCTGATGCTTTACCGAGTGATTTTGAGACCCGGAAATTAAAGACCCAGATATTTCTCCTATTTTCTTCAAGATACCAATAATCGTCATAGGTTCTTTTATATGAAGAACTTGTTATGGCAGCTCGTTCCGCTTCGTTGAAAAAGACCTGCTCGCCATAAACATTTAGATATCCTACAGCAAGAGAATCGTCCAGCCCATTATAACGGTCCTTATCAAAGACGACTTGCTGAGCTGAAAACGTTGCCCATGCACCCAATTCTTTGATCTTGAAATCTAAATTATAATTGATATAGCATTTTTCACGTTCTATGGTTACGGGTGAAAAGAAAGGATTGACATCTTGCCCAATATTGGGATCATAAATATAACCTCGATAATCATAAGAATTATCTTTCCAGCTATAAGTATAGTTGTAAGCTGCTTGAATACGCAGACGCATATTAAGAGGCGTTATGGGTTTGGTCTTGATCGAAACTTCAAGTCCTTGAGTTTCGGCTGTCAGAGAATTTTCATAAACCGTATAGGTTGTAGATATGGAATCTCTGATAGGTGGATCAATTTCAGATATAGAATAATCGTATTTAAAAACAAAGATCGAGTTTTTGCCTGTGCTGGCGAAACCACCATAAGTTGTGTTTTTATATGCGGTCATACTTAAACCGACATCGCCAATGCGTTGATCCAAGCTTCCTTCCCACTTAACTTGGCGGGATGCTGTAAGATTTGGATTTTCTCTTGAATAAATATAAGTAGAAACAATAACTAGAGAATCCACGATATTATTTACGTCATCTACATCAAGATAAATAGGGTTGGGATGTAACATCGCCATGGAGGGTGCTTTAGATGTTTCTCCATAGCCAAAGCGTATTTGAGTTGTTTTAGTTGGATACAGAACTAAATTTAATCTTGGATTAATAAATGTTCCATAGTCACTGGCAAGCAGTTTGTCATCCCCGTAGGATTCTACGCGGGCGCCCAAATTTACCTGATAGGGTATAAGTAGTTCACCTTTGATCTTATCTTCTATGTAGAGTGATGATGTTGCAAGTCCGGGAATATCATTGTATGGACGGGGACGAGAGCGTTTAATACCACCGGTTGTTGGAGGAGTCAAAGGATCAAATACTCGCCCTTCACCGAGATTATATTCATCTCTGAAGGTTACTCCGGCAAGAAAACCATGCTCCATTCCAAGTAAATCGAAACTTGCTGCATAATTTAAATTGTAATAAAAATTGTAAGCTTCACCGTTTACAAACAGTTCGGAGATATAATTTTGGACATACATTCCCGTATCTGTCCCTGCTTCCATTAGATCCGTTACGTAAGTATTATCTGTTGAGATCAATCGCTTTGTATAAGAATTTTGCTTTGTATAGTTTGCTGAAAAGTCAAATTCGATTTTTTGTTGGGTTGTGAGTAAGTAGGTGCTTTGATGGGCAAAGCGCAAGGTATAGTCACGGTTGTATTTTTCTCTCAGATTAAGATCGTCCGCCCGTAATTCACGTTCATCAAAAGCACGGGTGTAATATAAACGATTTTTCATAGTATATAGATTTTGCATCAGTTTGCTGGTTAGGGCAAGCTGACCTGCGATACGGGAATAGTTTTCTTCTGGAATACGTTTATCGCGAACTGCGTAAGCGTAGTTCAGGTTATAGTCAAGATGGTGGATATCGTTTAATTTGAAACCGCCTCCGATGTTGGCTTCCTGATTGTAAAAATTATATTTGAATTTGATGCGGTGATTGAAAATCTCCGATTTTGTTTTTACTTCAATGATCCCCGAGGTCAGATCGCCATATTTTGAGGAAGGGATACCGCGAATGATCTCGACAGATTCAATATTATCTGCCGGGATTTGACGCATATCCAATCCGGAATTTTCAGTTGTTAAAAGTTGTCCGCTTGTGGTTGTGGTCTTTGTATCGATCTGTAAGTTTGCATTATTGGAAAGCGGTATATTGTCAACCCTAATTTGTGCCCCAAAATATTCATTGTCATCCGCATCGTCCTCGATGGATGAAGCGCGTATACCCACTTGTTTTTTTTCTGCCATTCCCGGATTCTCGAAACGGATGCCAGGTGTCAGTTGCATAACATCACTGAGGTTAGATGCCTGCATATGCTCTATTTCGCCACTGGAAATACGGGTTTTTGTTTCTGCCTCTGTGGGAAGCAATTCACGATCGGCTTGAACCACAATCCCCCCGATCTCAAAGTATTCGAGGATCATTTTAAATGATCTTTCAAGAGATTTGCCATCCTCCAACGTGATCTTTTCTTCAATCGTTTTATAACCCATGAAGGATACATTGATCGTGTAGGTTCCGGCGGGGATCTTAATATAAAAATACCCGTTCTTATCCGTCGCACTGCCTTGCAAAGTTTCTTTTATAATAATGTTCGTTCCCACAAGCGGTTTTTTATTTTCATCGAAAACATAACCCTTGAAGGTTGCAGGCTCTGCGGCAAGTAAGAGTGAACAAGTTGCAAGTAGGAAGCATAATTTTTTTAGCATATATAAAACCTTTGTTTATCAAGAAAAGTATAATAGCACATATTTTGCTAAAAATCAAATGAATGTGTGTGTTTATTGATGAATAATTGGGAAATATTATTAATAATTGATTAATAATAAAAAGAGTATGGAACGGTTTAAACCGTTCCGTACAGGTAAGAGGCATGAAATCAATAGCCCCGGGTTTAAACCTTTGTGATGTGGGTCACATTATGATTTTATGTATTGATATTTAATGAATATTAGCTTATAAAATTATACGTAGGGGCTGGACATATATAGCATGAGTATCCCAAAACTTAACAAACGTAGGGGCTGGACATGTCCAGCATAAGTATACCAAAATCCAACAAACGTAGGGGCTGGACATATATAGCATAAGTATACCAAAACCCAACAAACGTAGGGGCTGGACATGTCCAGCCCGATAATTGGAGTGAATATAAAAAAACGCAGATCAAATAGATTATTGAATTTTGATTATAATGCATCGGGTTCGTATTTCATTACAATTTGTACATATAAAATGAATTGTATTTTTGGCGATATTATCAGTGAAAAAATGTTATTAAATGAATGTGGCGAAATTGCTAAAAAATATTGGTTAGAGATTCCCGAACATTTCCATCGCACTGAAATGGATGAATTCATTATTATGCCCAACCATATCCATGGAATAATCAATATTATTGATGACGTAGGAGTTCGACATGTCGAACTCGAATCCAATAAATATCAAAAAATCATTCCGGGATCGATCGGTTCAATAATACGAAGCTATAAGAGCGCAGTTACAAAATGGGTACACCAAAATACATCAACTCAAGATGTTTGGCTAAGAAATTATTATGAACATATTATTCAGAACGATAAAGAATTGGATCAAATCCGTGAATACATCCAATTCAACCCATTAAACTGGCAAATTGAAAAAAATGAACATCTAAATAAATATTGGTAATAAAAAAAGGGCTGGACATGTCCAGCCCCTACGTTTATTTAATAAAATTAATCTTCAGGTTTAATAAGAAGCACACCGATAAGACCAAAAACACCGGTAAAAAGGACGAGTACATAGTCGAACCAAGGGCGTTTGCGTGAAAAAAGGACCAATACAAGTAAGGATACGGCAATACCGGCCAAACCTTCCCACCAAAAGCAATCCATTTGTACCTTGACCCACTTCATTGGATCGTAAGTACTTAGTTCAAAAGGAAAGAGAAAGCTCTTAACAATTGAAGCAGGTCGTTTCTTGTACGGTGTCCATGTTTCTACATGTTCGGCGATCTTATTGAAATCGTTATCAAAAACGATCATCTGCTTGAAGCCATTACCTGAGATTTGAATATGTTTGTTAACAGGATAAGTATAAACATAAATGGTCATTTCATCGGCGATATAGCTATATTTCGGATCATCGGGAACGGTAGGGATCTGTTGAAGTTTGTAATTATCATAAGTGATCAAGTAAACTTCATTATCATCTGTAAGCAGCCAGCCGTAAAATTCTTTGCGCATATTTTCTTTAATGAATATTTGACGGATTCCCAGATTGGGGTCAATACCGGTCTCAACACAAACCGGTTCATCTTTGATCATTTTCAGCTGAAAGACCTTATTGTTGGCATCTTTGATGAAGTAACCTTCATCGAAAGATTTGCGGTTTGTCTGGTTCGCCGCAACGATCTTTGCCGGGAAAGAAAAGCCGGTCGAAAGCATGGCTTCCTGAAATTTATGTGATTTTTCTTCCAACACTGAATTTGAAACAGGATCAAGGAATTCAATAGTATTGTCTAAACGGAAGACATCATCCGGAATAATAAGCTGTGCATAATCCGGTTCAGCTTCGAACATGATATAAAGCGGGACAAAAGGAGAACTGATATCCTTGGGCTGGATACGGAAGAACTGTGAATTCCTGCGGATGCTTTTTGAACTTAATTCAAAACCATCGATCTCAGCGGGCAGTAGTCCCCATTTATCCAGGTTAGCATAATACGTAAAAGGTAAAAGTTTGTAGTATTCACGTTCAGAATAGCTGTTTCCTTGTATATCTTTGCGTTCGGTCTGCCCCATACCATGATGCTGGGTATAGACAAATTCATCGATCACCGCGGAATAATTCAGGCGAGGTGTATTCACTTTCTTATCAAAAAGCATTGAGAAAAAATCCGGCAAGTATAGCGCGGATACCACAACGATAAGAAGGATGATCGTATATCTTGAAATTTTATTTAACATAATAAGTACCTTCTTTTTAATTATTTGCTTCCACGGCGAAAACGATGGCCGGCAAACATAATGGTAAAAGGCATGACGGCCACGATCAAGATCAAAACCCACAGGCGTTGATACTGATCATAGGTCGATGCACGGAAATTCAGTTCGATCAAACCATAAGCTGCAACCGCGTAAATAATGCGGTAGACCCAAGTGGGTTCCAGAATGATAAAGGAAGCCATGAAATACATGGCAGATCCACCCAGAAACCAGGGAATCGTTGTCATCAGAACCTTATGTACAATCTCGGCTGGATAGGTCATCGAAATAACCAACCAAAGCCCGAAGAACAGAAAAACTATCTCGATCAGTAAGAACATGTAACCAAATCCTGTTGATGAGATGAGCAGTTTCTTTTCCGAGATCGGTAAATGATAAGATAAGCGCATGCGCTTATTGTTCATTTCCGGTACAAATTGGATCAGCGCAAATACTAAACCCGTAATAAGCGGAAGGACCTTTACAAAAACAATATTCTTGAGTAAAAGGCTTTTTCCGATAACAAACATCCAGTTTGAAAATGCACCCTGAAATTCCACATAGTAACTGATCATACCGATAGTGTAGGCAAGTGAAAGCACCGTTAATCCGGCGATCATGATCACGGCCCAGCGCAGTTTGATCCATTCTTTATATAAGATTGCTTTTAACATAATTTCACCTCTGATCAATATTTTCCGGTTAGACCGATAAATGCTTCTTCCAGACTCATGGGGATCTCAGTCATTTCATCGACAGTAATGCCATGGGTCTTCAGATGATTTTTTACATCTTTCGTAGACTTAAAGGAGTAAAGTGTGATCTTATCGTTATAATATTCTACATTTGTGATCGTATCATCATCAACTTTAATAGCTCCGACTGCATTAACATTGCGGAATTCATAGCGATGGAAACCTTCTTTTAAAGTTGTCAATGGCATTTTCAAGAGAAGTTTCTGATATCCCATAATGATCGTATCGTCAACCACTTTTTCCACATCCTGAATAATGTGTGAGGTAAGAAATACTGTTTTGTTCTTCTCACGCACATATTCCTGGAGGTACTCAATAAAAAGTGCACGATATCCGGGATCTAATCCCATTGAATAATCATCAAGGATCAGCAATTCCGGATCTTGAGCGAAAATAAGGCCTAAAACCACTTGGGAACGCTGTCCACAGGACATGTTCCGGATCTTGTGATTATCACCCAAACCAAGTTTGCCTATCAAATCCCAATAATGATCCGCTTTCCAATTTGGGAAAAAGCGTGCGTAGAAATTTTCGACCTGTTTGATGGTCATAAAATCATAAGCAAGATGTCCTTCATGCAAAAGACCGATCTTTTGCCGGGTTAATGGTGAAAGTTTGTGGGATTCTTCACCAAAAACAAGGCATTGCCCACTGGTGGGACGCAGAAAACCCATCAAAATATTGATGGTCGTTGTCTTCCCCATACCATTTTTACCGAGAATACCAAAGATCCTGCCTTTTTCAACCTTTAGGTTAAGATCTTTCAGAACCAACTTATCCCCATAATAATGAGTCAGGTTCTTACATTCAATAACGTGTTCCATACATCATCCTGATTTATTACTTAAATAACGGAGTGAATATAGGATATTTTGCGTGCAATTGCATATAAAAATATTGGACTTAGTTAAAAATTATTTATACATTAACTGGTTCAAGCGAAGTAACTAAGGTGAATATGAAACACACACAACGATTTATCATCTGTTTAATGCTATTGTTTACGATACTGATTGGCCCTTTGTCTGCTGCAACAGTGCGCGGATATGTGCGAAATTATAATGGTAATACCCCCATTAAAGAAGCATTGGTAGCGATAGAACCTCAAAAAGGCACAGCATTTTCAGCTCAGACCATGACAGACCGTGATGGATTTTTCGAATTCAAGGAAGTTCCCGAGGGTACTTATAAGATCGCCGGAATGAAGGAATGTTTTTATTCTAACAGTCTTTTTGATTTCTTTGTATCCGATGACGGTATATATAATGTAAAAGTAAAACTCATTGAGAATCCTAAAGGCACTGACGATATGTCTTACTGCTTTATGATCGGCGGTATCGAAGTGGAAGTGGACGGTCGGGATATTCTCCCCGAGGAGATCGCAACCACACGGAAGATCGATTCCGGTGAGATCGATCATTTACAAGCATCTAACCTCGGAGATATATTAACCTTAGTACCCGGTGTTGAAAAATCCGGACAGATGGGTCTTGCAAAACAACAAAATATTGGACTTCGGAAGGTAAAACGCAGTGATACCGGTTTATATGGGTTTGATTCCTTCGGTACCAGTATCGTTGTTGACGGAAACGAAATTTCTGGGGATGCGCAAGCAGCCGGATATGTCAGTGGTTCCGCGGTCCAGAGTGGAACCGATCTGCGGACCATCCCTGCCGATAATATTGCTTCAGTAGAGGTTATTACCGGTATCCCATCGGTTGAATATGGGAATTTTACCGATGGTGTTGTAAAGGTTGAGACAAAAAAAGGACAAGTCAGCCGACGGTTTAAAGCAAAGATCAATCCGGATACAAAAGGATTTTCTTATAATGGTGGATATAAATTTGATAAAGCGGTTTTTGATTATCATGTAAATTATAGCTATAGCGAGCGCAGTTTACGAAAAATCGGAGATGAATATCAACGGATTTACGGCAACGCAAATTTTTCCCGTTCCTATTTTAATGATAAACTTGATGCCCGCCTTAGTGTAACCTATACTCGTATTTTTGATGATGAAGAGCCCAATGATGAGTACCGTACACAAAATACTAATCGCGGATACAGAACTTCAGGAAAGATCAGGCTTAAGTATAAACCGGAATCCCATATCCAGTATGATCTTTTTGCCGGTATCGATTTAAATTCAAAAGATATTATCAAACAAAAGATGGTTGTAGATCAGCTATTCTTACCCTATGGCTCGGATATTAGTAGTGTAGATACCTCTTACTGTTCTATTGTTCCCTTGCGGGATACTGTTTTTGTTGCCGGTACAGATTCTATACTGCGGGTTGACAGTCTGCTCATGATATATCCCTATAATGCTACCGCAAGCCAGCAAGGTATGGAATGGGATTTTTCATTTAAACTTAAACGCAGATCAAATTTCGATCTGGGGAATACAAAAAATAAGTTATTGTTTGGTTTAGAAGCGGATTATGAAGAAAATACAGGTGAAGGTGTTGTGCTTGATTCGGTTTTTAACTATTACGGACGTACATCCACCAAGCGTTCCTATTCCTTTGATGATTTCCCTGCGAATGTAAAATTTTCACTGTACGCTGAAGATAAAATTTCATTTGATCTCTTTGATCGTCAAATGGATGTTTTGATCGGCTTGCGTTATGATCTATTCAATCCTGAACGTTTTCGCATATCCTTTGATGAGGGATTTTCTCTTTTTGATGCAAAGCAAGGAGACTTTTTCTCTCCGCGGTTTAATATGAAATATCAGTTATCCGATAAAGTAACATTCCGTGCCGGAACAGGGCAAAGTGTAAAATCGGTTTCACTAACCCAAATTTATAAAACACCCAAACATATTTCTTATTATGATACCCTTTTGCAAGTTGACACCGAAAAGATCATATATCAGGTAAATGAGAATTTAAAATCCTATGTTTCTCAAAAAACCGAAGCATCACTGGACTGGAGGATCAATAAGCTTCTTGGGGCTTCATTAACCGGATATTATACAAAAACTAAAAATCGTCCGAGTGGTATAACTTATCCGGAAGGCTATGATATTAATCCGGACACCATCAATATAGATTATACTTATACTATTTATAAGAATATAGCATGGGAAGATAATTATGGTGCGGAATTTACATTGCGAACAAAACGCATCCATGATATCAAATATGCTTTTAATGCAACGTATCGTTTCAGTCAATCCGGTTCAGAAGCTTTGAGATATGATCCTGATTATTTGGCAACTTCACCCAATTGGGAATTATGGTATCCCACACGAACCTACTGGCAGAGTAAATTGATCCTTGAAGGGCAAGCCAGTTACCTGAATCAGCGTTTTGGATTATGGGTAACCATGGATGTTCAATATACGCCGTACTACAAAAAGAAATATATCTATGAGAGTGTCGGTAAAAATGAAACTAATGATTACGGTGATCCTTATATATATTATCAAGGGATGTCTAATTGGTATGATGCTGAAGTGCAAAGTTATACCGGACAGTGGTTGCTCAATTTGCGTATTTCAAAATCATTAAGTAACAATGCGGAGGTTTCACTGTATATCAATAACTTCTTTGATAACCGCGCGACCTGGGTAAGTCCCTATACCGGTTTACAATTTAATTTAAATTCTCCCATCTATTATGGATTGGAAATGAGCGTTAAGCTTTAGAAGGAATTATGAAAAAAAAGACACTAAATCATACTCTACTGCTTTCATTATGGCTTATCATGACGTCCTGTTTTTTATCTGAAAGCAAACCCGAAGCTGTTGATGGTAATCTTTCCATTAACTTACACTTTACGATATTATCGGAAGAAGATTCCACTATTACAGTACCCATTACAGATCTATCGGTAAAAGTATATACCAATGATTATAACATTCCGCCGATGTTCGAAATTACTGATGACAGCGGATTTGTTTATTTTGAACATTTGCCCTATGCCCATTATAATGTAGAAGCCTTTACCATTATTCGACCGAACGAATATGAAGAAATTGAAATTGTGGGAGCTAAATCATTAAATTTAACGGCAGACTCCCTCGGTACTGACATGACATACACAGATACTTTATTAATGGAACAGTCTAAAAGCGGACTAAAGATCAATGAGTTATACGTTTCCGGACCGCCGAATAATATTTTTTACTTTTATGATCAGTTTTGTGAACTATATAATGGAATGAGTGAAACCGTGTATCTTGACGGAATGATCGTACTGCGTCTTAGCAAAACGGCACCTTTCGCGGATACTTTATCGGTGACCTATATTTTTCAGTTCCCGGGACAAGCGCTTACCGGCCGGGAGTATCCGGTAGAACCCGGCAGTTTTGTTGTATTGGCAATGAACGCATTTGATCATAATCTCATCGGCCCCCTTGCCGGGAAGACAGTTGACCTGTCCAATGCCGACTGGGAGTTTTATAATAATGTTGAAGCCGCGGCATATGATAATCCGAATGTACCCAATATAACCACCAATAACGGACGGGTTTCCCAAAGCAGTATGGTGGATTTTATGATGAATGTAACCTCAGACGCTTTGGCATTATGCAATGGATCAGATTATGATCAACTGGATGGTATTAATGTAAATTCCGTGATTGACTGTGTTGAATATAGCTCAAATCCGAATCATATTAAGGAAGTGCCATATTCTCTTGATGCATCGTGGGCAGGTATCGGGATATCTAAATACGCCGGACTGTCAATGGAACGTATCCGCCCCGGATTTGATACCAATAGCTCCGGAATTGATTTTGTTATCATTACCACGCCGACACCGGGGTATCATCATGAATAAATACATTTATACCGGTTTACAGTTTGATTTAAATTTTCTCATCTATGATGGATCGGGAATGAGCGTTAAGCTATAGAAGAAATTATGAAAATAAAAAAACTATATCAAATTCTACTGCTTTCATTATGGCTTATCATGACTTCTTGTTTTTTATCCGAAAGCAAACCTGAAATTGTTGATGGCAATCTTTCCATTAACTTGCGTTTTACGATATTGTCGGAAGAAGATTCCACTATGACAGTACCGGTTGCAGATCTACCGGTAAAAGTATATACCCATAATTATAATATTCCGCCCATGTTTGCTACCACTGATGACAGCGGATTGGTTCATTTTGAGCATTTGCCCTATGCACATTATATTGTAGAAGCCTTTACCATCATTTGTCTAAATGAATTCGAGGAGATTGAAGTTGTTGGAGCTAAATCATTAAATTTAACAGTAGACTCACTTGGTACTGGTATGGCATACACAGATACCTTATTAATGGAACAGTCCAAAAGCGGACTGAAAATTAATGAAATATACACTTCCGGACCGCCGAATAATATTAATTACTTTTATGATCAGTTTTGTGAATTGTATAATGGAAAAAGTGAAACCGTATATCTTGATGGCATGATCGTATTGCGCCTTACCTGGACGGCACTTTTTGCGGATACTCTGTCAGCGAATAAAATCTATCAGTTTCCCGGACAAGCGCTTACCGGCCGGAAATATCCGGTAGAGCCCGGCAGTTTTGTTGTATTGGCAGGGAACGCATTTGATCATAATCTTATCAGTCCCCTTGCCGGGAAAACCGTTGATCTGTCCCATGCGGATTGGGAGTTTTATAATAATACCGAAGCTGCGGCATATGACAATCCGAATGTCCCTAATATAACCACTAACAACGGACGGGTTTCTCAAAGCGCCAATTTTGATTTTATGCTGGGCACAACTGCAGATGTAGTGGCACTGTGCAATGGATCGGATTATGATCAAATGGATGGTATTGATATCAAGACCGTGGTTGACTGTGTTGAATACAGCGCAATTTCACATCATCGTAAGGTAGTGCCCTATAGTATAGATGCCTCGTGGGCAGGTATTGGACAATCTAAATACGCCGGACAGTCGCTGGAGCGTATCCGCCCCGGGTTTGATACCAATAGCTCCGGAATTGATTTTATTATTATTAACACACCGACACCGGGATATCATCATGAATAAAAATATTAAGTATATTTTTTCGTTTTACCTGATCGTGGCATCTTTTGTTCTCGCTTTCGAAGATCCAATTATATGGAAATCACAATTTTTAAAACACTATGAAAAACCACTGAATGTATATTACCTGACGGGTAGCCCCGCAAGTTATATTATGTATCAGGAAAGTAAAGAGCTGTTTCATTTAGGAACCCGGTTTGCCGATTTGGCTTATCAAAGATCGTATGATCCGCGTGCTACCCAATTATACCGGGCTGATTTTTCAGCATTTCGTCAAATAAATGAGAAGTCATTTTTTTCTGCAACTATTTCCTATGATGAATACAATCAGCGTGATGTTTTTGCCTCCATGGAAAAAGATTTTTATGATGATTATTTTAGCATGATCGACTCTACACTTGGAAACACAAAATATTATGGCCCCCAGCTTCGAATAATGTATAATGTTAAATTGGCTGACCACTTATTTTTCGGTGTTGAAGGAAATTATGGCGTTGAACGCAGTCTAAAAGATACTTTCCCTAAAACCATTATCATTATGCGAAACAGCGGATACCGTGCGGGGCTTGATTACCGGACACAATCTCTAACCATTGGAGTTCATGGCCGTTACTATGATGATCAGACATATTACGAAGCTGTTAAGAGCTATAGCGATGTAAAAACTAAAACGTACATGGGGTATAATGTTTTTTATAATGAACTTGCAAGATCCTCTGTGAAAAAGAAGCGTACCCGCAATGGATTGGAGTACGGCGGACATATAGGATTTTCTCCGGGTACGAATGTGTCAGGAAATTTTAGTATCTCCGGCCTGCAGCGTTTTTCACGGGCTGAACTGATCGGTTCGACCATCAAACCGCGCGGCTTATGGCAGCGGCAGGGTATTCACATGCTTGGGAATCTGAATGTTTATCCGGATGGTCTTATTGCCGGACGTATATATGCCGATTATCTTCACTATACTGACTGGGGAAAATCTCTGATATCTAATGCACTTGTTATAGAAAATGAAGAAATGTATTCCCGCTTTGGAGCCATGCTGGTATATAAGCCATCCATGATCCAACAGGCATATGTGGGAGCGGAAGCCGGAAAGGTTGCATACGATTATATTGAATATGTTTCCCCTTTTCAGGATGTAAGATCCGGTTTAGAATGGAAATTATACACCGGTGCCAATATGTATCTTTCATCTAAAACCCGCCTGATGTTTGATTTGGCTTATGAACATGAAATTCCGAAATTTTACTGGTATATAGAATCATTTGACAACACAAGTATTATAATAAATCTTGAACAATCCTTCACTTTTGGTTATATTGGTTTGGATTTTGAATATATAAGAAAAGCTCCCGAAAACAATGCTGAAACGATAGACGTTTTATCATGTGGTTTGTCGTTTCGTCAAAAATGATTTTAAAAGTAAACAAAAAAGGAGACAACCATGAAAAAGTTGTTAACAATGTTTGTTTGTGTGTTGCTGGCAACAGTTACATTCGGACAATGGGACATGGTTAAAGGCCCGCTCGACTTTAATGCCCCAACTGATGCTGTAGCACTTAATGCTACATTGATCTTAACAGTTGATGGTAATGTTGTTCAAAAGACCATCGATTTTGGCGCTAACTGGTCAGATATCCTCTTGCCGGAGGATGCCAACATGAGGCAAATTGATGCTGCAAATGAAACAGTAGCGTACACCTGTGGTGATGACGGTCTTATTTATAAAACCGTTGATGCCGGTGAAATATGGGCACAAGTTGGTGATACCTCACAATTTATTATTGACCTGAAAGAAATTGACGTATTAGATATCAATACCGTTTTTATTGCAGGTAAAGCCGGCTGGTTTATGAAAACAGTCGATGGTGGCGCTAACTGGGATACTACCCTCGTTGGGACAGAAGATCTCGACGGTGGCGTTGCATTTGCCTCCGCTACAAATGGTATTGTCTTTGCCGATGGTAATTCAGGTGTTATCTGGACAACTCATGATGGTGGTGACACATGGTTAGATCATCCTGTGACCTTACCTTTGGGTGTAACTTCTAAACGTATGTATGCTGCTTCTGCAGCAGCTGGTACATCAACCTTTATTGTTGGTGCTTATCATAACATTGTCTGGTTATCAACCAATGGTGGTGATAACTGGGCTCTTAGCGGTGATTATACCTATGCATACAATCGTATCGTTCAGATGCAAGCTTTTGATGCAAATAATTTTATGGCATTTACATCTGAAACGGATATTTTAACAACGTCAGATGGTGGTGCTAACTGGGATACACTATCCGTTGGTTCTGCACAATCATGCCAGTCAATGGCATTTTCATCACCCACCAATGGTATTGTCTGGAGTTCATATGGCCAGGAATATTCTACGGTAGACGGATCAACATTCGTTCCTCTCCACGATTGGCCGGGCGTTGCTTTCTATTCCATAACGATGCCGGAAGAAGATAAATTTATCGTGACCAGTACTTATGGTGGTGAAGTTACCATGAGTGATGACGGAGGTTCAGCATGGACCTATCCGACCAATGATGAAACCGGAGAAAAAGGAAGTATTTATGCTTCAGTATCTATTGATGAAAATACTGTTCTTATTGGCGGTTCATCAGGTTTTATCGCAAAATCCACTGATGGTGGCGATACATGGACAAAGATCGATAATGATATGGTATATCTGAGCAACAAACATATTTATATGTTCTACCTGGCCCCCAATGGTGATGTTTATACCGGTGGTTCCAGTGGTTGGTTACTCAAAAGCACAAATAATGGTGACACATGGACTCAAGTGGAAACCGGGACAACAGGCACTATTTATGATATGAGTATTTTTAGTAATGGCATGAGTATGCTATTGGCCAACTCAGGTAAATTCTGCGTTAGCACAAGTACTGTCCTTGATACCTTTGAACAAGTTGCCGATTACGGTGGTATGAGTTTCAAGGTGGTAGAAGAATATAATGATGGTATTCTTGTTGCCGGAGGAGATGCTATATACAGAACAGCTCTTGATTCGCTTGATACATTGATCCTTGTATATGATGTTCCTTCGGGAGATAATATATATGGTATGAAATTCATCAATGACACCTTGGTTTATGTTGTCGGTGACGATGGCCTTATTCTTCGTTCAGAAGATGCCGGTATGACTTGGGAACAGGAATACAGCAGCGCGTATGACTATATCTACGATTTGCTGTATGATGGTAAAAAACTCTGGGCGGTTGGTAAATTTGGGCTTATTATGAGCCGCGATATTACCATTAGCCAAGCAGACTATACCGAAGAATTTACAGATGGTACAGCAGATCTGACATGGGTTGAAAATACAGCCAATGCCAATACCGGTGGTCTTAATTTGACCGTAGCCGCTGATTCAGCCGGCTTGACCAATGTTGGTATTTATGTTGATGATGCTAATACTGGTTTACTCTATGCTGATACAGGCAAGAAATTGAAAAATTATGAAGTTTCTTCTGATATCTATTGTGTAAAACCTCAAAGTGCAACTGAACCTACTTATAAAGGTATTGCTGTCAAAATGGATCCTGAAGCAACAAAATTTTATCGTTTTGTTTATAGGAATTCCTCATCAAGCAATGGCGCTTTGAAATTCCAGGGATATGATGGCGCAAATTGGTATGGAACCACACAGTGGAATGCCGGTGAAGATTTTGATACACTTGAAACAGGTTTCCATAACTTTAAAGCAGTGGTAATTGACAATAAGTTCTGGATGTACATTGATGGCGAATTGCTACCGGGTTGTCCTATAAGTCATGATGGCGCACCTGTAGTTGATGCCGGTTATCCGGGTATCTATGTTTACAGCGGACATGTTGAATTTGATAACTTTAAAGTTAACGTATTCGAATATCCGACATACATGGTAACAGCCAATGTTGACATGGGCGTGATGGTTCGCCGTTCTGAATTTACCCCTGCCTCAAGTGCTCTGGATATTATAGGTACATTTGATGGTTGGTCTGGTACAGTTATGACAGATGTAGATGCCGATACAATTTATACAGCATCACTTGGTGCCATAGAAGCCGGAACAACTGTAGAATTTAAATGTCGTCGTAATGGTGCATGGGATAACACAGAAGAGTTCCCTTCTGGTGGTGCAAATCGTACGTATCTCGTAACAGATACAGGCGATCAAGTTATCCCTACATTCTTGTACGGTGATATAACGGAAGTTCCCGAAACTGCTGTTGATGGTGTTCCTACGGTTTATGCTCTTGCACAGAACTATCCGAACCCCTTCAACCCCGCAACGACTCTAAAATTCCAGATCCCGAATGCGGATATGGTAAAGATCAGCATCTATAACGTCACAGGACGTAAGGTTGCAGATCTGATGAGTGAACAACTTGAAGCCGGTTACTACACCGTCAACTTCAATGCGAGTGCTCTCCCCAGTGGCGTATATTTATATCGCTTAACTGCCGGTGAGTTCTCTTCAGTAAAGAAGATGACATTGCTTAAGTAATTAATTTATTTACTTAATAATAGAAAGCCTCGTTCCGAGTTTGGGACGGGGCTTTTTTTATGACTAAAGTTTATGAAGAAGTTGAGAGTTGAAGTTAAGGATACGTAACCATTTTGTCCTCCTCAGACTTATTGGACCCCGTCGGGGTCCTTGTTAGGTTTCGTTGAATTCCTGTACTGTTATTAGATCCCTACGGGATCTCTACTGCAATCGCTTGACGTACGAAATTAACTGCAGGTCCCTTGCGAGATTTCTGCAACAAACAATTGACGTACTAAATGTGTTATAAGACACTTGCGGTATCACTATTGCAAACGCTTGACATACAAAATTCGTTGTAAGACTTCTACAGGATTTCTACTGGAATAGCTCGATGTAAAAATTATGTTACCAAGATCCCAAAGGGATCGAATAACAGTATATAACTTAATTTCTAATTGCTACAACCCCGACGGGGTTGAATAAGCTAAATGTATTTATTGTACTGTTTAGACCCTTACAAGATCTCTATTGCAAACGCTTGACGTACGAAATCTGTTACAAGGATCCCGAAGGGATCGAATAACAGTATATACCTTAGTCTCCAATTACCGCAACCCCGACGGGGTTGAATAAGCTAAAGGTATTTATCCTGATATTCTATTTCAAACTCCTTTAGTAATCTCTTAAATTCTTCAAAAGGAGTTTCTTTTTTATGATGCTCTTTCTGATTTAATACATAGTTAATTAGATTTTTTCGAGCATCAGGACCATAGGTAAATGAACCAAACCCTTCATTCCATCCATTAAAATAGGGAAACATATATTTTAACTTTATTAATGATGTACAAGCAAGTTTGACATCTTTTATTAGATGTGAAACTGCAATACTTGGAGGAATGTCAGCAATTATATGAATATGATTATCAAAGCCTCCCACTTGGTAAACATAACAATTCTTTTTCATCATAATGCCAGATATATAGGTGAAGAGCTCTTCACGATGTGTTTCGGTTAATGTTGGCTCCCAGTTTTTTGTATGAAATACTATTTGATATGTGTGACGAGTGAAAGTACCCATTTTGCCCTCCCCCCTTAGAGCTTATTGGACCCCGTCGGGGTCCTTGTTAGGTTTCGTTGAATTCCTGTACTGTTATTAGATCCCTACGGGATCTCTACTGCAATCGCTTGACGTACGAAATTTGTTATAATGACCCCTACGGGATCTCTATTGCAAATGCTTGATGTACAAAATTTGTAAAAATGACCATGCAGAATTTCTACTGCCATCGATTGATGATGTGCTTTAATTATATACACTTGCGAGATTTCTACTGTAAACGCTTGACGTATGAAATCTGTTACAAGGATCCCGAAGGGATCGAATAACAGTATATACCTTAGTCTCCAATTACCGCAACCCCGACGGGGTTGAATAAGCTAAAGGTGTTTATTGTACTGTTTAGATCCTTGCGAGATCTCTACTGCAATCGTTAGTGATGTCATATTCATCTCAATATTATGACTTGTAATTTGCAAAACATTTCTGTGTAAACTGAAAAAGCAACTTGCTTAATATATAGGATTGGGTTGCCAAATAAAAATTGATGAAGCAAGAATGTGACATATGTTACAAAATAAGCTATAAAAAATTGATTTATGACTCTGTATGAAGCCTGTTAGCTGTTGTCCAAAGGTTTTGCAGGCAAGTTGAAAGAAGAAGGAAGGAGGGGGGTGATTCAAAATTATACTTATTTAGTAGTCTCAAAATTGGTTCATCTATCGTTTATTGTTCATCGTTTCTTTTTGATTTTTCCTTGTTTTTCTTTATATTCAACGGTAAAAAAAATAAGGGACTAAACATGAAGAAAAAATGGTTTCACAATAAGACAAGAATGATTATTCAGTTACTTGTTCTTGCACTTGTTGTCGGTGCACTTATTGTCGGTGCTGCAAAAGCAAATTATACTCCTGATATGGAAAAATACTGCCCCTTTGGCGGTCTCATGTCATTCGGGTCAAAATTAAATATTGGCACCATGTCGTGTTCCATCAGCGAAACACAGGTGTTTATTGGCTTGGGTATTGCCCTGATGATCGTATTGGTGGGTAAACTGTTCTGTGGTTGGCTCTGTCCCGTTGGAACGGTCAGTGAATGGTTGAACAAGCTTGGTGTACGACTGGGTGTTTCATTTACTATAAAAGGAGTTCTTGATCGTATTCTCCGTTTAGGAAAGTATGTATTACTTTTCTTTGCGGCCTACATTACCATGGGCAGTTCAGAATTATGGTGCAAGAAATTCTGCCCCTATTTCGGAGCGGTCAGTGGGTTTAATTTCGATACGGTATTATTATTTTCATTGTTGGCCATTGCTGCCGTTGTGATCGGCTCGATCTTTATTAAAAAGTTCTGGTGTAAATATTTTTGTTTTCTTGGCGCTTTGAGCAATCTGTTTGCGAATATCCTGGTCACAGGTCCGATCATACTTGTTTATGTGATCTTGCTATGGGTTGGCGTAAAGATTCCGCTGTTTTGGTTGTTGCTTGTATTGGTATCAGCAACAGCACTGACAGAATCACTGAGATATAAATTCTTTACAATATCTCCATTTAAAATAAAAAGAAGTGCGGATTCATGTACGAGTTGTAGTGTTTGTGATTCTCATTGCCCTGAAGGTATTGAGGTCAGCAAACAAGATCCTGTAACTCATCCCGATTGTACACTTTGTCTGGATTGTGTAAAAGCTTGTCCGGTCAATGATACATTGAAGGTAAAAGGCGGCAAATGGATGCCTCCGGTGGTTCTGGTGATCGTTATTGCATTGGCCTTGATCCTGGCAAAACAATTCCCTATGAGCACCTTGTCTGAACGTTGGGGTACTTATGAAACTGCCGATTCACTCAAGCATGTTGAGAAGGTTATTTTTGAAGACCTAATGTCAGTCAAATGTTATGGTTCGGCTAAATCCATGATGAATAAAGTTTCCCGTATACCTGGTATCATTGGCATGGATGCCTGGGCTTCTAGGCATAAAGTTACTTTGTATTACGACAATGCTGTGCTTAACGAAATGGATGTTAAACGTTCCGTATTTACACCTTCCCGTTATAACATTAGAAAAAGTGTCGCGCTTGAAGATGCAGCGGAAACGCTTGTTGGTTATCGCGTGGGTGTATGGGAACTCTGGGATGGAACCGATAATGCTCACATTTACCGTATGTTGATGGCAAATGAAGGTATTTACGGATTCTCAACCGAATTTGGTGAGCCGGTATATGTTATAATTTATCTTGATCCGGTGAATGTACAGCCTGAAGATATCAAGGACCTGATCGAAGCTGATAAATACGAATACGTCCAACAAGGTGAAACCATTGTCCAGAAAGTCGAATTCGAACTTGAAGGAGAAGGGAAATATGTTGATACGCTGTCATATTTGGATTATCGAAAACTTTTCTTTTCAGCATATAACAGAGCATTCAATAATTACCGCAAACAGGATCCTGAAAAAATGAATGTATTTGAAGTAGGTTTCCCGAATGCCGAGAATTCTGCGGTTGTTCGTAAAATGAGCTACCTGACCTCTCACATGTCCTTTGAACCGGGTGCCGTACGCCTGCGAACGGAATTTACGGACCACCCTGTCCTGCAGATCTATTTTATGTCAGATAGCACGAACGGCGAAAATATCATGCTGCATCTTGAAAAAGATGTGCTGACCTGCATGCTTCGCGACGGTTCAACCAAAGAATATGACAATATCTTTGAGTTTGAAAAACCCTTTACGGTTAAACCTGTGAAGAAGTAACCGGTAATCGGTAATCTGTAGTCGGAAAGAAATGAAATGAAATTGTAGGGGTCCCGAAACTTCGGGATCCCTTTTTTATGGACCAATGATTTTGGTGTGGGAGTTCGGAGTACGGGGTAAACAATTGACAATTGAAAATTGACCCCGCTTCGTTAAGACTTCGCAGGGCAGGCAAAGGACAATTGAATTATCAATTAATAATTGACAATATAATTAATTACTTGAAATTTCATCGTTCACCGTTTATCGTTCACCGTTCACCGTTTATCGTTCACCGTTCACCGTTTATCGTTTTTCCTTGCCTTAAGTTCCTGATAAATGCTATATTGCTAAGGCATTAAAAACATTTGTTTTCGAATATTATTTTGCTATATTTCTGAGCTATTTTGGAGATTGGAATGCTTGAACAGTTACAGGACAATTTACAGACGATCTTTAAAAACTTACGGGGCCAAGGCAAGATCACGGAACAAAACGTGTCTGAGGCATTACGCGAGGTTCGCAGAACCCTGCTTGAAGCTGATGTCAACTACACCGTGGCCAAGTCATTTATCGCCCGGGTGAAAGAAAAAGCCCTGGGTGAAAAGGTCCTGACAAGCATTACTCCCGGCCAGATGGTGGTTAAGATTATCCACGATGAAATGATCAACCTACTGGGCGAAGCGCACGTTCCTTTACAACTTGATGGTCTTCCTCCCGCCATGATTATGGTGGTAGGCTTACAAGGGTCCGGTAAAACGACCTTTGTGGCTAAACTGGCGAAGCAATTGAAAGAATCCGGCAAGCGGCCCATGCTTGTGGCTGCGGACATTTACCGTCCAGCCGCGATCGATCAATTGGAGATCCTCGGTCAGAGTATCGGGGTGCCGGTTTATAGGGAAGATACCAAGAACGCCGTGAAAATCTGCAAGCATGCGCTTGCTGAGGCACGACAGAGTGATGTGAACGTATTGATCTTTGATACTGCGGGTCGATTACATATTGATGACACCATGATGGACGAAGTGGGTAATATTCATAAAGAATTAAAACCCAAAGAAATCCTATTCGTGGCTGACGGTATGATCGGACAGGATGCCGTGAATGCGGCAAAGGCTTTTAATGAACGTTTGGATATCACGGGTATCGTTCTGACCAAATTGGACGGAGATACACGGGGTGGGGCAGCATTGTCCATCCGAAGCGTAACAGGAAAGCCGATAAAATATATCTCTCTTGGTGAAACATTGGATGATCTGGAACTTTTTTATCCGGATCGTTTTGCCAATCGCATTCTCGGTAAGGGCGATGTTGTCTCCCTGGTTGAAAAGGCTCAAGAGGCCTTTGATGAAAAAGAAGCCGAAAAACTGGAAATGAAGATCAAGAAGAATGCCTTCGATCTTCAGGATTTTCAGAACCAACTGAAAAGTCTGAAGAAGATGGGGCCACTTTCTTCCTTGGTTGACATGATTCCCGGAGCACAAAAACTTAAAAATGCTCAGGTGGATGAAAGTCAGTTTTCTCGGACACAGGCTATCCTGAACTCGATGACCAAGAAAGAAAAGGAGAAGCCCAATATCATCAATGCAAGCAGGCGGAAACGCATTGCTGTTGGCTCCGGCACCCAGGTGATGGATGTCAATCGACTCTTGAATCAGTTTGATCAGATGAAGAAGATGATGAAACGAGTTAATAAAATGAAACTTCCAAAACAGGCAATGGGAAACATGAACAACTTGCCTTGGAACTAAAGGAGAATTACAGTGTCAGTACGGATTCGGTTAACAAGAATGGGAAGAAGGAATCGTCCTTTTTACCGTGTAGTAATCGCAGATTCACGCAGCCGTCGCGACGGTCGCTTTATTGAACAAATTGGAACATACGATCCAATTAAGCAAGATAAGAATTTCGCAGTACAAGAAGATCGCATCTTTCATTGGTTGAAAGTTGGCGCATTACCGACAGATACGGTAAAACGCTTACTGTCCAAAGAAGGAATTATGCTGAAATGGCATCTCGAAACCAGTAATCTAACAGAAGATAAAAAGAAACAAGAATTCCAGAAATGGGAAATGGCTAAAGAAAACAAAGAAAAAGCCCAAGCCGACAAAAAAACAGCTAAAAAAGTAAAAGAATCCTCCTCTGCCGAGGCTACGGAGGACGTTCCGGAAGTTGTTGAAGAAGAAGTCGCAGAAGTTTCCCCCGCCGCTTCATCCTCCGCCAAGGCTACGGAAGACAAAGTTGCAGAAACTTCCGTTGAAGAGGTCAAATCCACCTCCGCAGAAGCTACGGTGGACGTACCGGAAGAAACCGTAGAAGAAGCAGTTGTGACTGAAGAAGTTAAAGAAGAAGCCCTGACAGAAGACGTTAAAGAATCCCCCGCCGCTGAAGCTTCGGAGGACAAGGTTGTTGAAGCACCAGCTGAAGAGGTAAAAAAAGACGTCGTCGAGGAAGTTAAAAAAGCTGCTTCAGTTGAAGAAGCAAAATCCACCTCCGCTGAAGCTATGGTGGACGTACCGGAAGAAGTAGTTGCTGAAACAGTTGAAACACCGGAAGTAAAAGAAGATACACCCAAAGCTGAGTAATCAGTTTAGGGGATTGATAATCAACAAGAACCACTAAAGGACTAGAAATTCAAATTGAAAGGGATATCATGCAAGAATTTGTAGAATCAATTGTGAAACGTTTGGTTGATAATCCGGATGAAGTTAAAGTTACCAAGATCGAGAGCGAAAACAATACGATCTATGAATTGAACGTCGCTCCTGAAGACCTCGGTAAGGTCATTGGCAAACACGGTCGGACTGCACAAGCTTTGCGAACACTGTTGACAGCAGTTTCAGCAAAGGCAGGACAAACGCGTTCGACTCTTGATATTATCGATAGATAGTTCAGAGTAACATGCCTTTTACGATCATTGGTCACATTGGAAAATCCTATGGTTTAGATGGTAAGTTTTATCTTTCTGAACCGAAGATAGACGCTCAGGCGTTACGCTCATTGAAATTTGTATATGTTGGCAACGGTGTTGAACCGGATGATGTTCTAAAGATAAACTCGGTGGAAAAGCGGGGTGCACGACTGTGTATCGGGCTCGAATCGGTCAATTCTAAAGAGCAGGCCATCCAATTGACACATCAGGCTGTATTCATTACGGAGAAACAGGCAAAGCTCTTACCGGAGCTCAAAGAAGAGTTATCTTATATCGGTTTCCGCGTCCTTGAGGATGGGGAAGAACTGGGAACGGTAACAGAGTGGCTGTCTCAGCCGGCACAAGACATCATAATATTTACGACAATGAACGGATCAACAGTAATGGTTCCCTTTGTCGACGAATTTATTGAATCCGTTGACGAGAAGAAGGGGATTTTTTATGTCCATTTATTGGAAGGAATGCTCGATGATCATTGATGTGCTGACTTGTTTCCCCGAGATGATCAATCCGGTCATTTCCGAAAGCATGGTCAAACGAGCTCAGGAAAAAGGCCTGGTTACTATACGGGTACATGACCTGCGGGAATTTTCCGCAGACAAGCATCGCAAAACCGATGATTATCCTTTCGGTGGCGGTGACGGTATGGTCATGACCCCACAGCCGCTTTATGATGGCATTCGCACCCTCTTGCAACAAGCACCTAACGGTGTTCGCAGTCGTGTTCTCTTTCCCACTCCTGATGGTGTGGTATTTAAGCAGGAACAGGCAGAAGAGCTCTCACAAGAAGAGCATTTGATCTTTGTATGCGGACACTACAAGGGGATCGATCAACGGATAAGAAATCTATTGATCACCGACGAAATATCCATCGGGGACTATGTTCTTACAGGAGGAGAGATCTCGTCCATAGTTATTATGGATGCCATCATCCGCCTTATTCCCGGTGTACTTAGCGAGATAAAATCTGCGTTAAGTGATTCGTTTTCGGATCCCTTGCTCGATTGTCCCTGGTACACCCGCCCTGAGATATTTGAAGGCGAGAAAGTACCGGATGTGCTGTTGAGTGGGCATCATGCCAACATTGAAGCATGGAGAAAAGAAGAACGAATTAATAAAACAAAAGAACGCAGACCCGATATGTGGAAAGCATATCAGGATAAAGGAGATGACAAAAATGGATAAGACACAAGTCGCGGCAATTGGCCACTTGAAAGATGACATTCCGGAATTCAAAGCCGGAGATACGCTGGTCGTAGACGTTAAAGTCCGCGAAGGCGATAAAGAACGTATTCAGCAATTCAAGGGTATTTGTATTGCACGCAAAGGTACAGGGATCAACGCTACATTTATCATAAGAAAGATTTCTAACGGTGTTGGCGTAGAACGTATTTTCCCGGTACATTCACCCAATGTTGCAAAGATCGAAAGAGTCACGATTGGCAAGGTTCGTAGATCAAAGATCTATTACATTCGCGCTCTTAAAGGTAAGAAAGCGACACGCGTCAAAGAATTACGCAAATAGTCGTATTTTTACTTGCAATTAGAGGCGAAAAACATTAAAATTTTCGGCTTTTAAAATTGATATTTTTATAATATCCGTGGCTCTGTAGCTCAGTCGGTAGAGCAGGGGACTGAAAATCCCTGTGTCCCTGGTTCGATTCCGGGTGGAGCCACTCTTAACTACCCTGTAAACAAACATTTACAGGGTTTGTTATTTGGGGGAAATTTTATCGAAATATAGCCAAAACAGACGAAAAATGGGCAATTATGATAGGGATGGTCAGTTTTTGGGCAACGCGATAGTAAAAGGGAAGAGTAAAACTCGCAAGAGAAGAGAAATTATATAGCGAAAAGCCACCGGTAAAGGTGGCTTTGATTATTATGTATTGAGTAGGGGAGAGTTACTTGATTAACAACATTTTTTTAGAAACATGATGACCATTATAATCTAATCGATAAATATAGATCCCCGAGCTGTACTTTGAAGCATTCCATTTAACATTATAAGCTCCGGCTTGGTGATACTCATCAACAAGCACTCCCTTTAAATGGCCTGTTATATCATAGACACTTATTTTAATATCTGAAGCTTCAGGTACTTCATATTGAATCGTTGTATTTGGATTAAATGGGTTGGGGTAGTTTTGGTGGAGGGTGAATTGCATCGGATGATCTGCTTCTTCTATACCAACCAGTATTTCTCCAGTATTACTAATCTTATCAACAAATATTGAATCAGTACTAGTAATCATTATTGTCGCATATGTACTATCCGTATTTTCAATAATACTAGCATATCTACAGGAGCCACTTTTAAGTACGGTTGAGAATTCGATGTTACCCTCAACTGAAACTTTAATCAAACGCATGATATCCGTTTCCCCCTCAAATACTAGAAATAGATTTGAACCATCAGAGCAAGAAAGTGCAGCTTTGATTCGATAACTATCTCCTATAAGTTCTAAAACATTGTAAATAAACTCTCCTGAAGAGTCTATTCTTGAGAAGTTCCAATCTTGTGAACCAGAACTTGGATATAATGTGACACTACCATCGTTATTAGCAATTATCTCAGGACAATCATATTCAATATCTGATGAAGTTTTACCCAACATTTCTGCATAAAACACGATAGGCATTTCCCATAAAGCATTTAATTGATTGTCATATCGTTGAAGTTCTCTTTTCAAATTTGATTCTAGTGGTTTTCTTATTGCAAATAAAAACCCATTATCATCACAATCAAATTCTAAGATACCTAATTTTGAAGTATCTGAGGGGGAGGGGATAAAGTTATAGATCGGAGCGATATAGGAATTTTGTGCTTGTTTAATATATACTTCGTAAGGATCACTATGCATCTCAAAATGCCAGTCGTGTGTAAACCTGCCACTTTCGTGGGAGCTGACATCTCCATCAGGAGATATTATCCAAAGATAGGCTGCAGGAGTTACATATATCGGAAAAAAATCATCGTAGACCACAACAAATCTACTATCAGGTCCTAGTACAGAAGCTGAAAATACTCTTGGATTATTATATGTGCTAACAATGCTTCCAGGTTCTTCCCAAAGAGCCTCCCCATTTGAATTATAACGTTGAGCGAATAGGGTTTTATTTGCGGTGTTGTTATACAAAACATAAACACCATCGACTCCATCGGAAGTAGCTGTTTCAAATATAATAGTACTATCACCCATCCCAATTGGAACGTTTTTAACAACTCTGCCAGAAGAATAATATATGTAAGATGAGTTATCGTTTCTGATCAAAATATGCATATCCCCATTTTCTGCAGGGGAGATTTCTCCATAACTGCCGCTTTCAATAAGAATTGATGCAAAGACATTTACACTCAAAAATATGAGTAAAAGTAAAACAAATAAACTTGTCCTGAAAATTAACAGGTACAGATTTTTCATTTTCATGTCCTTTTTATATTTGTCAGACAAACTTACATAACATTCACAACCTAGAAAAGAATTATCTTTGTATCTAAAGGTATTGAAAGTAAAAAAGGGGGGGGGCAATATAGGTGTCTTATTTATTGCAAACCTCATGTAATAAAACATGATTTTACCCCTAGATAACATAGCATGCTTTTTTAACATTATTATAATGATATTTATCTGAGTTTGAGAATTGAAATATGTAGTATGCTGAATGTTTGACGTCAGAGTAAAGTGGACAGTTTGAGGTAAGAAAATAAGAGACACTTTTGTACATTAACAAAGTAGCAAAGGAGTCACAATGAAAACGTCAGACAGTGCAGAAAAAGCGATCAAAGACAT
>Ga0208769_1000140_pt1 | contig 37794 bp, 39 predicted proteins | sample AntAceMetag02UKC_FD_184768 | JGI IMG/M metagenome (GOLD analysis project Ga0208769, IMG submission 184768) | Saline lake microbial communities from Ace Lake, Antarctica- Antarctic Ace Lake Metagenome 02UKC (SPAdes) (version 2) | ecosystem: Environmental > Aquatic > Non-marine Saline and Alkaline...
TTGAGCGTGTAGGGCGCCCATTTTAATGGGCTAAAGCGCGAATAAATTTTAGAATATGAGTATTGAATATTATAAAAAGAAATGGGCTGTCAGTTTTATACCAACAGCCCCTTGATTACGAATTGAAGATTCCATGGACAACTTTGATAGCAGGAGTAAATAGATGAGAAGGAATGAGAAGGTCAGATGGAGAAGCAACATTTTTATCGTATCTCATTACGCCAGTTTTGACAATTTTTTTACCTTGTCTGACGTAATTAATTTGGAAAGGTCCAGTCACAATTTTTACGCTTAGCACCTTACCATCGGATCTTCTTTTCACATCTAGAACTTCTATATTATCACTCATCATACACCCCCTTTAAAAGTTGGTTATGAAAAAAACAATTTAATCTTATGTTAATATAATACTAAAAAAAGAGCTGTTTGTCAAGGTCTTACCCATAATTTCTGGGCTTCAATCCATAAAGTATCGATATCATGCTTTTCTCTTAACCAATACCACCACTCTGCGCCCCATAAATAGGCCTCATCAAAACCAGTCTGTTCAGTGTACTTTATGATCCCCTTAAATCTTTCTAAATTCATAGTTTTATCTTGTTCTTCTGGAGTTGTTTCCCAAATCATTAAATGATTCCATGGCTCAGCTTGCAACTCAATAATTATTGCTTTTTCTATCCCAGTAATCCATTTAACTAATTTTGCTCGTTTATAATAAAAAACAGCAGGAATAGGATATTCAATATGCTTTTCAAATATATCGCTCCAAACAATTCTATAGAGTGTAGTTCCAAAAATATCTGCTCTTGAAGCTGGCTGAATCCAACTACTTAATTCTCCACTGGCGGTTAATAAAATTTGACGATTGTCAGAATCTAATTCTCTAACTAAATTAATTTCTTTTTCTAAAAATTCTTTATCTAATTTTGGACATTCTCCAAAGCCCATTAAAAATGGTTCGTTCTCTACTTGCCACACTTTGATTGTTTCGTTGCCTTGATAATGGGTTACTATCTCTTCTATTGAAAACAATAATTCTTCTTGTTGATCTGATTCACTTAATTCATGTGCCCATTCAGGAATATGACATTCAGGCCAACGAGGAACTTTTCTACCAATAACTAAAATAACCTCTATGTCTCGTTTCTCTGCTTCTTTAATCTGCCAATCTAAATCTTCAAATGAATATTTACCTTGTTCTGGTTCAATTTTCTGCCAATAAGCTACTAAGCGCAATTTTTTAACTCCTAATTCATCTAAAATAGCTAAATACATTTTCTTCCAATCAAGATCCATTTGTTCTGCAAAATATTGACTAAAAGTAATACCAAAATCAATTTTTTCAACAACTGGAGCTTTACCAGTAAACATATAAACTAAAAATCCAGCTAAGCAAATAGCAAACAGAAGAATTAAGATAATAATAAATTTAAGAATAGATTTAAACATTTTTTAAAAAGCTAAAATTCCTAATCCAAAAATAACAAATAAAATAGCAATTACTTTTTGGAAAATTGCGCTTTGATTAATTTGCTCTCTCATAATTTCAGGAAATCGCTTAGACAAAAACAAAGCTAAAATTAAAAGAAAGATATATTGAACTCCTTGTAATGCATTAATTAAAGTAACGCTACCTAGAAAAATAGCGTAATTAAGAAAAATAAATGCTATGCCAGACATAATTTTATTAAAAACAGCTAACTCCCCTGTTTTTAATTTAACTTCTTTTGAAGTTTCTAAAATTATTTTTCTTGTAAATGGTAATGAGAATAATAGAATAGCTCCTAAAACGCCACCTAAACGAATCCAAATAAAACCATCTATAAAAGGTTGTTGAATAAAGATAATTTTAGTTAAAACATAAGAAACGGCAAAAAAGAAAGCAGCTAAAATAGCTACAGGCAATCTTCTAAGTAAAGAAGTTTTAACTAATCCAGAAATCGTTCTAACTTGTTTTCTAGGCCAAGCCATAATTACTCCACCTAAAACTAAGAAAGAAAAAGCAATCAATTGATTACTTGTTAATCGTTCATTTAAAAGAAAATAAGTTAAAATAAAAGTAAAAAGAGGAATTAATCCACCAATAATAGGAGTGATCCTTGAAACCTCACCCAATTGAATGGATTTATAAAAAAAGAAAATCGCAAAAACAAAAGCTATTCCAGACAAAAGACTAATTATTATCTGACCAATTGGAAAGATACTAAAACCAAATGGAATTAAAAAAACAGCTAATCCGCCAAAAGCACCAACATAAAAAGCATAGGTAGCTGGCTTAAGATGTGTATGAGAAAATAAATATTTATCAATTACAAAAACCAGAGCAAAAACAAAATGAGCAATAATAGCGATTATTAACCAATTCATAAATCTATCTTATTATCCTTACAAATTTTAGCATATTCATAAGCACTGGGACGAATTTTTCTTTCAAATGTTTTAAAATCAACTTCTACTAAACCGAATCTTGGCCAAAAACCCTTATCCCATTCAAAATTATCCAATAGAGACCAGTGAAGATATCCTCTCACATCAATTCCATCTTTAATTGCTTTATGAATCCAAAATAAATGATCCTTAATAAAGTTGGTTCTTTTTTTATCACTCACATCAGCTAATCCATTTTCAGTAATATATATCGGTGTATTATATTTCTTTAATTTTTTTAAAACATGATATATCCCTTCTGGAAAAATTCGCCAGTTTAAATCAGAGTTTAGCAAAGCATTATTTTTAAAAAATGGATGATAATAATTTAAACCAATAAAATCCTGCTCATTCTTAATTTTATTCAAAAAATATTTATTCCAAAAACAATCAATAAAAGGAATATTTTCAAAATAAATATTATTCTTAGCAATTCCTACTTCGCATTCTAAATCAATTAAATGAAGAGCTCTATATGCTAATTTATGAGCTTTTGCTAGATTATTAAGAACTTTAAAATATTTAAAAATACTTTTATTCTGTGGAGGCCAATTGTCTTTCAAATACGAGTTAGAAGCATAAACATTCGGTTCATTAATCGTAATCCAAAAATTAACATAATCAAATAAATTCTCACTTACTATTTTAACATAACGATCAAAATAATAAGGAGCCTTTGGATTTAACCATCCCCCTTTTTCAGCTAACCAATTTGGCAATGTCCAATGATATAAGGTAACAAAAGGTTCAATGTTCCTCTCTTTTAAGGCAATTAAAACTTGTCTGTAGTGTTCTATCTCTTTTTCATCAATAAATCCTTCTTTTGGTTCAATTCTAGACCATTCGATAGAAAAGCGATGAGCATTATGATTTAATTCTTTAGCAATATCAAAATCTTCTTTAAATTTATGATAATGATCACAAGCCTGTCCAGAAATATAGTTTCGGGATTGCAACATTTCTGGATATTTCTCTTTTTGCCAATCCTGCCAATAAGTTTTAGATTTTCTTGCTAATTCTTCTGCATTACCTTTTTCCCATTTTGACCAATCATTAATATTCCCCCCTTCCACTTGATGGGCTGAAGTAGCTGCTCCCCAATAAAAATTTTCTGGAAACCTTATTTCTGACATTTATTATTTACCTAATTTATTTAGGCGACTCTTCATATTGAGTGCTCACCAAAACATCCTTTAAAGCATCAACGTCTTCTAGTACTATACCGGTGCCTCTAACTACAGCAGTCAAAGGATCTTCTACTGATTTAACAGGCATTTCAGTCTGTTCAGAAATTAATTTATCTAATCCACGTAAAAGACTACCACCACCAACTAAGAAAATACCTCTCTGCATAATATCAGCAACCAATTCAGGAGGAGTTTCTTCAATAATTCCCTTGATTGAATTACTTAATGCTTTAACAGAACGAGCTAATGCCTTACGAATTTGAGAATCATCAACTATTATCTCTTTAGGCAATCCAGTAACGATATCACGACCACGCATAGTTGTTTCTATCCTTTCTTCTAATGGATATGCCGAACCTACTGCTAATTTAATGTCTTCTGATGTTTTTTCTCCTAAAAGAAGATTAAATTCTTCTCTAGCATAATGAATAATATCTTCATTAAGCTTATCACCTGCTGTACGCAAACTTCTGCTAACAACAATACCACCTAAAGAGATCACAGCCACTTCTGTTGTTCCTCCTCCAATATCAATAATCATATTTCCAGTTGCTTCTTGAACTGGCATGCGAATACCAATAGCAGCAGCCATGGGTTCTTCGATTAAATAAACCTCTCTAGCTCCAGCGCTTCTAGTAGCATCTTCTACTGCTCTTTTTTCTACTTCTGTAACCCCAGAAGGAGTCCCAATTACAACTCTAGGTCGCGGTAAAATAGAAAAACTTTCTCTATGAACTTTATCAATAAAAAACTTGAGCATTTGCTCAGTTATTTCAAAATCAGAGACAACACCAGCGACTAAAGGTCTAGATGCAATAATATGAGCTGGCGTTCTGCCAACCATTTTTTTGGCTTCTTCACCAATCGCTAGAATCTGACCAGTTTTATGATTAATTGCTACGACAGAGGGTTCATTGATAACAATTCCTCTTCCTTTAACGTAAACCAAGGTATTAGCTGTTCCTAAGTCTATCCCAATATCTTTAGAAAAAACACCAAATAATTTATTAAGCATTTTTTAATTTATTAATTATTTTATTAATTTTAATTAATTCAATCTCTTTACTATTTCGCTTTTTAATTTCTACTGAATCTTTAGCTAATGTTTTTTCACTAATAACTATTCTCAAGGGGATACCAATTAAATCTGCATCAGCAAATTTTTCACCAGGTGTTTTATCACGATCATCATAGAGAACATCTATCTTATTATCAATCATATTTTGATAAGTCTTATCAGACACTTTTTTATCATCAACTAAATTAATTAAATGAACATCAAAAGGAGCGACGCTATTTGGCCAAATAATGCCTTTATCATCATGCAACACCTCAACAATAGCAGCCATTAATCGTCCTAATCCAATTCCATAGCATCCCATACTAATTAACTTTTTTTTGCCATCATTATCAATAAAATTTGCATTCATATCTTTACTATATTTTTCTCCTAAATAAAAAATATGACCTGCTTCAATTCCACTTTTTTCTTCTAAAGATTTTTTGCATTTTGGACAAATCTTTGTCTCGCCTATTTTTTCAACATTAGCTCCATAATGACAATGAGGACAATAAAGAATTTTATCTTCGCCAGAATCAGCGAAAACAACAAATTCATGAGATAAGTCACCACCTATCGTTCCAGAATCAGCTTCTACAATAGCTATTTTTAATCCACAACGTTCAAATATATTTGAATAAGCTTGTTTAACTTTATTATAGAAATCCATTGACTCTTCTTTGGAAACATTAAAACTATAAAGATCTTTCATAAAAAATTCTCTAACTCGTAATAATCCCCCAGTTGCTCTCATTTCATTTCGAAACTTATTCTGAATCTGATAAAGATAAAGAGGTAAATCTTGATATGAATTAACTCTTTTTCTAACTAAATCAGTGATTACTTCTTCATGAGTAGATCCAAGACCAAATTCTTTTTCATGTCTATCTTTTACTTTGAAAAGAGGAGGATCAATAGTTTCCCATCTTTTAGTTTCTTCCCATAAATTTTTAGGAATTAAAGTAGGCATAAATAATTCTTGTCCACCTAAATTATTCATCTCTTCCTTAATAATGCTTTCTATCTTGGTATAGACTCGCCATCCAAGTGGTAGATAGGTATAAATACCAGCTGATAGCTGATCAACAAAATCACCACGAAGTAAATACTTATGACTAATTGTTTCTGCATCTTTAGATCCTTTTTTCTTGGTTTTAACAAAAAAATGTGATTGTTTCATATTAAAATATCCTTATAATGTCTCTCCAAGTAACGGCTATCATTAATAAGATTAGCACAACAAAACCAATAGTATGTGCAATGCCTTCTACTTTTTGACTAACAGGAGAACCCTTAATTTTTTCAATAGCTAAAAAGAGCAATCTACCACCATCTAAGGCAGGAAATGGTAAAATATTGATAATAGCTAAATTAATATTTAAAATAGCCGTAAATTGTAAAATATAAATAAAACCAAGTTGAGTGGCTTGACCAGCTAAATCAAAAATACCAATTGGTCCAGCAATTTCAACTGTTAAATGCCCCGTAGTTATTAATTGCCAAAGAATTGTTCCTATGGAAAGCATAATAAACCAAGCCAAATAAAAAGTACTAACAATTCCCTTCCAAATAGATTGATACCAAGGATAAGAAACAATTGCTGTTCTAGCCAATGCTATTCCCAGTGGACCTTCTGATTCAGAATGATAAATACGAGGTACTAATTCTTTTTCTAAAATTTCATCTCCTCTTTCAATTATAACTGTAATTTTTTCTCCTTTATGTTCATTAGAAAAATCCTGTACTTCTTTTATTTTAGTTACTGCTAATTGTTCACTTCCTATTCTTAATTCTTTTATTGTATCTCCTGATTTAATTTTTGATTCATGAGCTGGAGAACCAGAAGATACCTCAAGAACTTGGACCTTAGCTCCTTCTGATATTTCATTATCTTCAACTACGCTAGGTAGCCCAATCCAATAACCAACTCCTAAAAGGAAAATAGACGATATAAGATTCATAGCTACTCCAGCTACTAAAATTTTAGCTCGAACACCAATGGGTTTGCTATAAAAAGCACGATTAGCATCAGGATCGTCTTTCTTTTTCCCGTCTTCTCCATGAATTCTAACAAATCCTCCCAAAGGAAAAAGATTTAAAGAATATATCGTTTCTCCTTTTTTAATTCCAAAAATCCTTGGTGGAAAACCAAGACCAAATTCTTCTACTTTAATTCCTGCTCTTTTGGCCATAACAAAATGACCTAATTCATGAACTAAAATAATCAATCCAAGTATTAAAATAAATACAGTTATAGTTAAAAACATATTATACAGTCATTATTTCTTCTTCTTTTTTCTTTTTAATATTATTAACCTTCTTATTGTACTCATCAACTACTTTTTGTAATTCATCTTTAGCTTTAAACTTACCATCTTCAGTGATTTCTTTTTCCTGTTCCATATTTTGAATTTCACGCCAAATTTCTTCTCTGTTTCTTCTAATACTAATTTTAGATTCTTCAACTTTTTCATTAAGAATCTTAACTATTTCATTTCGTCGTTCTTCACTTAAAGGAGGAACTGTTAAACGAATAAAATCTTCATCTGCAATTGGACTTAATCCTAAACTTGATTTTCTAATAGCTGATTCAATGTTCTTAATAATTGTCTTGTCCCATGGACGAATTATAACCATACGAGGTTCTTGCGATTGAATAGCAGCTAAATCTTTAAGAGGCATTTTTTGACTATATGCATCTATTTCTAAATTTTCAATCAAACTAGGAGTTGCTCTGCCAACTTGCAAACTACCTAATTCATTTTTTAGATATTCAATAGTTTTTTCTAATCTAGGTTTAATTTTTTTAATAATTTCTTTATACATATAGTTATTTGTGCATTCCAACAAATATTATATTTGAATCATGTGGATCAATTACAATTGCTCTAATATTTCGTTCACTATCTAACTCATGAACGGTCCAATTGATCCCTTGATCTAAACTACGATACAAGATTGAACCAGCTCCATAATATATACAATCAGTATCATTAGAATCAACAGCTAAACTTAAAACAGGTTTTGATTCTGGAGGCATAATTATTGCTACTTCTTCCCATGTCTGACCACCGTTTTTTGAAGTTAAAAGACCATATTCAGAACCAGCATAAATAGTATTAGGTCTTTGTGAATCAATTATTAGATTCTCTACCCTTTCCGCTTGATTAAATCCTTCTAGCTTTTCTTCAAATGATTGCCAGGTTTCTCCTCTATTGTCACTTCTATAAATTCCATCTTTAAATGTACTAATATAAATTTGCCGAGTATTTTTAGGATTAATAGCAATATCAGAAATAACATCATCAAACCAATTCATTATTTCCCATGATTTCCCATAATCTGAACTTCTTAAAAATCCACCTTGAGCAGTTCCTATATAGACAATTGAAGAATCATAATTATCAACTGCTATAGCAAAAACGGCATATTTTTCTTCAGAAACTACATAAACTTCTTCCCATGATTCTCCTTCGTCTTGACTTCTAAAAACCCGTCCTTTTTTATCTTGATAGGTTCCAATATATATTTTATTAGGATCCTTTGGATCAACTGCAATATCATAAACGTTAGACCTAGAAGAAAGAACACCATTTTTATCTTTTAGTTTATACCAATGCTCTCCTCTGCAACAACTTTTATAAATTCCATCAGCCATAGCTCCAGCATAAAGAATATCCGAATCACTAGGATCAATAGCTATATTTAAAATATCTAAAGAAGATAAAGAAATCTCATCTTTAACTGTTAATTGCTCCCATACCTCACCCATATCATTTGATTTATAAATTCCACCATCATTAACTATCTTATTTCCACAATCAAAAGGAGAAAAAGCTAAAAAAGTAAATACTGGTATAATAACCAAAAATGATTTTCTCATATTTCTAACATTAAAACTTCTAATGCTAATCTAGCATTAATGCTTGAATTAGCTAAAAGTAAATCTGTTTTTTTTATTGTTTCAATAATCTTTTTTAATTTTAATAAAGAATAACAACCTTTATATTTTTTTGTATCTGAATAAATAGTTAATTCGGGACATTCATTAGCCAACAAGAATAAATCTCTGAACCAAAAAAGCCAATAATTTAGAACTTGTCTGGAAGCTGAAACATCTTTAGATATTTTTTCAACATATTCATATCGTTCACCTATATCTGCTCTTAATAATTTTTCTAACTGATTAATTATTTCGTTATGTTCTTTTAAAATATTTGGATTTTCTAAATATTGAATTGCTAATCCAGGCCTACCATTAGCCAAACGAATAATAGAATCTGGAATTTTTTTGAGCTTCTTTTCTATTTCTACTGAAGATACATTTGAAAAATTAATTACCTGACAACGAGAAATGATAGTTTGTAAAAGCGTTTTCGGATTAGAAGATATTAAAATCAAGATAGCATTACCACTTGGTTCTTCTAATGTTTTTAAAAGACAGTTAGATGCCTCATTGGTCATTTTATCTACATTATCAATTAAAACAATCTTATAATCTGCCCTGTATGGAAATAGGCTCATTTGATGCTTAATTTTTCTTGCTTCTTTAATACTAATTTCTGATTCTTTTTTAATTCCCTTATCTGTTTCAATTATTTCTGGCTTAATAATTAAAACATCTGGATGAATAACCTTTGTTACGTCTTCTCCTATTAACATTTTAATAAATTCAAGAGCTACAGTATATTTACCTAAATGAGATGAACCAGAGAATATATAGGCATGAGCTAATCGCTTGTTTTTTATGCTTTTTTCCAGAAAATCTAAAATATGCTTATGACCAATAATCATATAGATATTTTATCATAATCTATATTTTACTGCAATTTTCTTTGTTCTAATAATTTTATTACAAATTCCTTCATATCTTTCTCAAATCTATCTTGTGAAAATTTTTCAGCTCTTTTTCTAATTACCAAAGGACTATAATTATCTAAATTCACAAGAATACGACGAACTCCATCAGCTAAAGATTCAGATGTTGAATCATCAAAAAATTCACCAGTAATTCCTTCTAAAATTGTTTCAGTAGCTCCACCTTTGCGATAAGCTAAAACAGGTTTACCAAATCCCATTGCTTCAACCGGAGCAATACCAAAATCGTCTTCTCCTGGGAATAGAAAGGCAATGCATTTTTGAAAATATCCCTTAACAATTCTATCTGATTTCCATCCTAAAAATTTAATATTATCATTAGCCATTTTCTGTAATCTTTTTTTCTCTGGACCTTCACCAATAATCATGAGAGGTAGTCCTAATTTATTAAATGTTTCAACCGCTAAATCTATTCTCTTATAGGGAGTCAACTGAGAAACAATTAAGAAATGCTTTTGTTCAAGAGGCATATCAAAAACTGATAAATTTACAGGAGGATAAATAACTTTAGATTCTTTACCGTAAAATTTTTTAATTCTCCCAGCCGTAACTTTAGAATTAGAAATAAAATAATCTACGCGATTAGATGCCGATTTATCCCATATTCTTATATAGTGCATCATTATCGAAACAACTAAATTAGTTAGATATCCCTTTCTTTGTTGTTTCATATAAGAAGAATATGCATCCCAACCAAAACGCATTGGACTATGACAATAACAAATATGTATAGAATTAGGCCGCGTGATAACACCTTTAACAAAACTACTTGAAGAAGAAATTACTAAATCAAATTCTCGTAAATCAAAGGTTTCTGGAGCCATAGGAATAAAAGGTAAAAGATATTTTTGACGCTTTCTCCAAAATTTAGGAAATCCCTGTAGAAAAGAAGTATTAACTTTAATATCTGGAAAATATTTACCCATCTTTTTTTCATCATAGAGCAAAGTAAAAATTTCTGCCCTAGGAAATATTTTACGCAAATTTAAAAAGACCCTCTCGGCTCCTCCAAAACGAATTAAATAATCGTGAATTAATGCAACCTTCATAAGCTAATTAATACATTTAAAGTTTTTTTAGCACACTTTTCCCAAGAAAAATTTTTTACATTTTCATAACCTTTATAAATTAAATCTTTTTTAAAATCTTGATTACTAATAACTTTATACATCTTTTCACAAATTTCTTCAATGTTTTTTGGATCTATTAATATTGCACCATTGCCTGATACTTCAGGCATAGAAGAAATATTAGAAACAATTACAGGACAACCAACTATTTGAGCTTCTAAAATTGGCATTCCGAAACCTTCATAGAAAGAAGGGAAAACATACATTTCTGCATTTTGTAATAATTGCCATTTTTCTTTATCTGAAACATATCCCCTGATAATAGTGTCTTTCCCAATATTAATTTTTTCATGCCCATAACCCATTGGTCCAACTAAAACTAATTTATGAGGAATTTGATATTTTTTCTTTAATAAATTAAAAGCATGAATCAAACCATTAACATTTTTTCTAGTTTCTAATCTGCCGATATATAAGATGTATGGATAATCAATTTTTTGTTTATCAATTAATTTTGGTATTTTAACTCCATGATAAACTACTTCTATTTTTTCTGGATTACCATTATACATCTCTACTAAATCCTTTTTAGTATTTTCTGAAACAGCAATTATTTTACTTGCGTTTTTTAAAGCATATTTTGTACTCCAACGTAAATATTTCAAATGATTCGAAGGATACATCTTTGGATAATATTCAAATTCTAAACCATGAATTGTAGTTATTGAATTTTTAGGATGAATTAACGGCAAAATATGGACAGGAACAAAGAGAACATCTAGTTTACTAAAAGACATTTCTAAAGCTAATCTAATTTGTGTCCACATTGGCAATGGCCAAGACAATTGTTTAATTTTAAAATTATTAGATAAAGAAAGATTACGATTATCTGTTTTTGTGTCTTTGTATAAAATAAAACGATGCTTTTTTGCTTCTCCAAGCATCGCTAAATGTTTTATTAATTGATAAGTATATTCTTCTACCCCAGTACGCGGCTCTTTAAAAGCAGCTACTGCATTAATTCCAATAATCATATCACTTTTTACTCATTATGCTTCTTTTATAAACTTCTAAATGTTCTAAAGAGACACCAGTGCCCTTAGCAACACAAAGTAATGGATCTTTAGCCATGTGACATGTTACTCCAGTTAATTCTGTAATTAAGCTATCTAAATTTTTAAGTAATGCTCCACCACCACTTAAAAACATTCCATGATCCATAACATCAGCAATTAATTCAGGAGGTGTTGTTTGAAGCACATTTTTAATTGACTGAACAATCTCTCTAAGTTGTTCAGAAATTGCATCTGTTATTTCATTTCCTTTAACTTCTATTGTCTTAGGCAATCCACCAATTAAATCACGACCCTGCACTTCCATACTTATATCTTCTTTTTGAGGCAAAGCGCTACCAATCTTTATCTTAATGGTTTCAGCCATTCTTTCACCAATAGCTAAATTATGTTTTTTACGAATATACCTACTAATTGCTTGATCTAATTTATCTCCACCAATTCTAACAGATTCGCAAGAAACAACCCCGCCTAAAGAAACCACAGCCACTTCTGAAGTTCCTCCTCCAATATCAATAATCATTTGACCGGATGGCTCATTGATTAATAAACCGGCTCCAATAGCTGCCAGAACAGGCTCTTTGACTACATAGGCATTTTTTGCACCAGCCTTAATAGCAGCTTCAATTACTGCTCTTTTTTCAGTTGAAGTAATACCAGCTGGAACTGAAATCATTACATCTGGTCTAAAAACACGCCAACGACCCAATACTTTTCCGATAAAATGCTTAAGTAATGCTTCAGTTACTCTGTAATCAGCAATGACACCATCTTTCATTGGCCTATAAACAGTGATAGACTCTGGAGCTCTACCTATCATTTTTTTAGCTAAATTACCCACCGCTAAAATACGATTATCTTCATCAGAAACCGCTACTACAGTTGGCTCATTAATAACTACTCCTTTTTTAGGAATATGTACCAAGATATTAGCTGTACCTAAATCAATTCCAATTTTTTTTGCTAACATAAATTTAATTTTTTATTCTTTTAATATCTGCGCCTAATTTTTGAAACCTATTTTCAATTTCTTCATATCCTCTGTCTATTTGATAAATATTCTCAATCACTGATTGCCCTTTCGCTATTAAAGCAGCGATTACTAAAGCAATTCCAGCACGGATATCAGGACTAATTAAACGACTAGCATTTAGCTTAGTTGGCCCTTGGACAATTACACGATGAGGATCAGCCATAATAATATTAGCGCCCATATGATTAAGCATATCAGTATAAAATAATCTTCCTTCAAAAATTGTTTCATGTATTAAAGAAGAACCATTGGCTTGGGTCATTAAAACAGTAAAGAGTGATTGTAAATCGGTTGGATATCCAGGATATTCACGAGTTTTTAAATTTACAGACCTTAATTTAGATCCTGGTTTAACTTTAACAAAATTTTTACCTATTTCTAAATTAACACCTGCTTTTTTTAAGACAGCCCAAAAAAACTTCTAAATGACTAGGCTCCATATTAATAACCTTTATTGGGCTATTACTAGCTGCTCCTAAAATTACAAAACTACCAGCTTCAATTCTATCAGGCATTATTTTACATTTTCCTTCTTTTAAAGATTTAACTCCTTCAATCTGAATAGAAGATGTTCCAGCCCCCTTGATTTTAGCACCACATTGATTTAAAAAATCAGCTAAAAAAACAATTTCTGGTTCACAGGCCGAATTAATCAATATTGTCTTTCCTTTTGCTAAAACAGCCGTTAATATTATTGCTTCTGTCGCTGTAACACTAATTAATGGAAAAACAATTTTAGTTCCTTTTAATTGATTAACTGATAAATGGTATCCATTATTATTTTTTTTTACTTTAACTCCAAAAGATTTAAAACCATCTAAAAAAATATTACGAGGGCGTTGACCAATTACACATCCACCTGATTGACAAAAATCTGTTTGACCACAACGAGCTAATAATGGACCAGACATTAGAATTGAACCCTTTAATTTAGAAGCAATATTAAAATCTAAATTTTTCGAATCAATTTTTTTTGCCTTCAACTGATAAACTCCTTTAGAAATATTTTTAATTTCAACTCCTAATCCTTTAAGTAATTCAATTAAACGAAAAATATCTTCAATTTGAGGTACATTAGAAATCGTCCAAGATTTATCCGTTAAAAGACAAGCTGCTAAAATTTTTAATGCAGCATTTTTTGCTCCGTTAACGCTTATTTCACCACTTAATTTTTTCCCTCCATTTATTACAAATTTTTCCATATATTATTATCCTATCTTATTATAGCTTGATTGACAAGCAAGATAAGCATATACTTATATAAAGATTATGACTCGAAAAACCCGTAAGATTATACTTTTAGTAACAGTTTTTTCCTTTGTTTTAATAACCCCAGCAACATTACTTTATGCCTGGGGTTATAGTTTTGATTGGGAAAACAAAACAGCAGTTATTACTGGTGGTTTTTATTTCAAATCAAATCCTAAAAAAGCAGATATATATATTAATGATCAATTACAAGAAGAAATAACGCCAACATTAATCAAGCGATTATTACCAAAAGAATATAAAGTTAGGATAAATAAACAAGGATATCATTCATGGCAAAAAACTCTTAAGATAGAATCTAAAATGGTTACTGAAGCTAAAAATATTTTTCTTGTCCCATTAAATCCAAAAATTGAAATAGTTAATGAAAATTTACAAATTGATTTTTCTTTAAAAAATTTCATAGAAAAAGAATCTAATTATATTTTTTATGCTAGAACACCAAGCTATATTCTTTATAAAACAGATAAAGAGAATTCTTTTAATGAACAAATAAGTTTAACTCCATTACCAAGTAATCATAAATACAAGGTTTTTTCTTCACCCAATGAACAAATTGCTGTTTTAGATGAAAATAACCAACTCTATTTACTTAATCAAAAAACAAAAGAATTTGAATTGATTAGTCAGGATGTTCAAAATGTACAATTTTCTAATGACAATAGAAAACTTTTATATTTTACTCCTTCTGAAATTTGGATTTATCATTTAAAAAAATCAGATGAAATAAATGACAATAAAGAATTAGTTACTCGTCTTAGTCAAAAAATTGAACAAGCAATCTGGTGCAATACAAACGAACATATTATTTTTTATATTGAAAAAAATATTAAAATAGTTGAAATTGATAATCGTAGTGATAGAAATATAGTTAGCTTAATTAAACTTAACATAGAAGAAATGGCATACAGCCAAAAAGATAAAAAACTATATTTAACTAAAGAAAATAAATTATTAGCTATTCCTTTAGATTAATTAGAAATTTAAAACCCTCGGGATTTCTCTCGAGGGTTTTTGTTTTGAGTTTATCTTTATGCTCCGCATAATTTAAACACATCTCCTACCGTTTTAATGTCTACACGCAATTCAATACTATCATTCCCACTAATCTCTTCCGTAGCCATAGATATCTCAATCATGCCTAAGGAATCAGCACCCAGATCTTGAATAAAGTTCGCCTCTGGAATTACCATCTTTCGTTTTACGCCCAGAATCTTTGCAATCTTATTCTTAATACTCCTTCTTTTCCCTATAACTTCTATATGCATTTTCTTTCCCCCCTTTCTTAGTTATTTTTACCTCTTCTTCCATTGTGAAGCTTTTCTCGCTTTTTTGAGACCAGGTTTCTTTCTTTCTTTTTCTCTAGAATCACGAGTTAAGAATCCAGATCTTTTTAATTTCTTAGAAAAATCAGGATTAAATTTAACCAACGCTCGCGATATGCCATGAACAATTGCTCCTGCTTGACCATTTATTCCTCCTCCCTTAACTTTTATAGTCACCTCAAATCGATTAATCGATTTCATTTTTTTTAAAGGACTAAGGATAATTTCTCGTAAATCAAAAGTTGTAAAAAAATCAGTATATTTTTTTTCATTAATTATAAGTTTGCCTTTTTCACCTTCAAATGGCTTACAGGTAAAAAGTCTGACTCTAGCAATAGATCTTTTTCTCCGTCCAACTGCTTCATAATATTGTCTTCCTGTTTTTTCTGTTTCTTTTAATTCTTTTTTAGTCAAAGACTTCTTCTTGCTCACAGATAAAGCAGGAACTTTTTTAACCAAAGTTTTTTTAACAGATTTTTTTACTAAAGGTTTTTTTACTAAAGGTTTTTTTACTAAAGGTTTTTTAATTATCTTTTTTTCTGGCATATATCTTTAATCAATTTTTTCTTTATATAACTTTAATTTTTTGATAATCTGATTTCTTAATCTATTTTTAGGCATCATTCCATAGACTGCTTTTCTAAGAACTTTTCGAGAATCATCTTTCATTGCTTTTTCAAAGGTTATTTCTTTTATTCCTCCTGGATAACCTGAATGATGATAATAAATTTTTTGTTTTGATTTTTTACCAGTGAGTATAACCTTGTCTGTATTATACAATAATACTCCATCACCATTATCTTTATAAGGTAAAAATTCTGGTTTATTTTTTCCACGTAATAAATTAGCTATCTCAACTGCTAGTCGTCCTAAAACCTTATTTTTCGCATTAATTTTATGTATTGTCATTTGATTAATTCAATAATAGCCATTTTAGCACCATCTGTCTTACGCATTCCTGTTTTAGTAATCCTAGTATAGCCACCATTTCTATCCTTAAAACGAGGTCCAATTTCTGAAACTATTTTTTTTAATACTTTAGCTGAAAAATATTTAGCTAAAGATCTAACATTAGCTAAACTATTTGTTTTACTTTTAGTAATTAACTTTTCAACAAAAGGACGGACTTCTTTGGCCTTAGCTTCAGTAGTCTTAATCTTTTCTTTCAAAATCAAACTACCAGCCAATCTCTTTAAAAGAGCCTTTCTCTGATCTCGTTTAAGTCCGAATTTTCTTCCTTTTTTTAAATGTTTCATTATTTTAAAGTTAATCCTAATTTGCCTAAAGATCTTTTAATTTCAAGGATACCCTTATTTCCCATTCCATCTATTTTTTCTAAATCTGCTATATTCTTTTTAATTAAAATTTTTACTGTTTTTATTCCAGATGTTTCAAGGGCAGTAATTGTTCTAGAAGAAATTTTCAAATTCTCTATTTTAATTAATCCAAGATCTTCCTTAACTTCTTTAACTATCTTTTTTTCTTTTTTTTCTTTTTTTTCTATCTTAACAACTTTTTTCTTTGTCTTTTTAATCTTTTCTAATTGAGCAAATACATTATAATGATCAACTAGAATCTTAGCTGTTCTTACAAAAGCATCTTTTGGACTAATTGTTCCATCTGTTTCAATATTAAATCTAATCTTATCATAATCAGTTTTTTCCCCAACTCGCATATTCTCTATAGAATAATTAACTCTACGAATCGGACTGAAAATAGCATCAATAGCAATTTTACCAATTTCTATTTTCCTTTTTTTCCGTTCCTCTGTTGGTGAATATCCCAAACCAGATTCTACTTCAATCTCTATCTCTAATTCTGCTTTTTTATCAGTTAAAGTAGCAATGTGAATATCTTTATTAATAACTTCTAAACTAGTTGTTGTTTTAATGTCTCCAGCTTTAACTTCTTTAATTCCACTAACCTTAAGAACTGTTTTAATAGATTCATTATTATATAACTTGAATCTAATTTGTTTAAGATTAAGAATAATTTGAACCACATCTTCCATTACATATTTTATAGTTGAAAATTCATGCTGTATTCCTTTTATTTTAATTCCTGTAATTGCTGCTCCAGACAGAGAAGATAAAAGAACCCTACGAAAAGCATTTCCTAAGGTAATTCCATATCCAGGATAACATGCCTCAACTTCAAAAATTCCTTCATTTCCTTTTTCTTTAATAATTTTTGGCTTATTTGGGAGAGTAATCATAATTTAATAATTTTTAATTTAATAATTTTTAATTTTATCGACTATAATACTCAATAATCATACTTAATTCTCCGACTTTCCCCATCTCTTCTAGTGATGGCTTACCAATAATTTTTGCTTCAAGTTTTTCTTTATCTAAAGATAACCATACTGGCAATTCATATTTTTTAAGCAGTGTTTTAAGATCTTTGAAAATAGTTATATTTTTGCTTTTTTCTTTAATTTTAATTACATCATTTTTTTTAACCTTATAAGATGGAATATCAACCTTTCTTCCATTAACTAAAATATGACCATGGCTAACAATCTGTCTTGCTAAACTTCTTGAGCAAGCCAAACCCAATCTGAAAATAACATTATCTAAACGACTTTCTATATTTTGAGCAAAAAGCTCTTCTTTGTTGCCTTTTTGTATTTTAATTTCTTTAAAATATTTTTTAAATTGCTTTTCAGATACTCCATATGTATTTCTAACCTTTTGTTTTTCAATTAATTGTAATCCATATTCAGAAGATCTTTTTTTAAAAGATTTACCATGGACACCAGGAGGATAAGGTCTTTTAACCATAGCGCATTTTTGGCTAAAACAACGCTCCCCTTTTAAGAAAAGTTTTTGACCAAATCTTCTACATTTTTTACATTTAGCTTTAATAATCATATTATACTCTTCTTGGTTTACGCAAACGACAACCATTATGAGGCACTGGAGTAACATCTTTAATGGAATTGATTTCTAATCCATGATTAACTAATGCTCTAACAGCTGCATCACGACCACTACCAACTCCTCTAACAAAAATAGATATTTCTTTAATTCCTAGATTTCCTACTTTTTCCATTAAAGAATCAACTACACGAGAAGCAGCAAAAGGAGTTGCCTTTTTAGGTCCCTTAAACCCAACTGAACCAGAACTAGACCAAGCAATCACGATATTTTGCATATCTGTTATTGTAATAATAGTGTTGTTATATGTAGATTGAATATATATTTTGACAAATTCAATTCTACCAAGTTTTTTCTTTTCTTTTGGTTTTTTAGATTGAGCTTTACTTTCTGCTTTTTCTCTTTTCTCTGCATCTTTTAAAAGCTCTTCTTCGCTTTTTTTAATAATTCTTTTCTTACCCATATGTTTTAAAAATTAAAAATTCTATCTTAAGTTTTATCAGCTGATTTTTTTCTTCCACTTCCCATGGTTTGACGCACATTTCCTCTGACTGTCCTAGTATTAGTTTTTGTTCGTTGTCCTCTAACTGGCAATCCCTTAATATGACGAATACCTCTATAGGATCCAATATCTTTTAATCTTTTGATATTCATCATTTTTTCTTGTCTTAATTCTCCTTCAACTCTGTATTCCTTCTCTACTATTTCTCGTAAATCATTAACTTCTTGATTGGATAATTTATTAGTCCTAGTATTTGGATCTATTTTGGTTTTAGCTAAAATACGATGACTCAAAGTCAATCCTATCCCATATACATAAGTTAAAGCAATCTCTATTCGTTTATTGTCTGGAATATTGATACCAGCTATTCTAGCCATAAATTTATTTTATCCTTGTCTTTGTTTGTGTTTAGGATTTTTTTTGCAAATAACATAAACCCGACCTTTACGCCGGACTATTTTGCAATCTGCACACATTTTTTTTACCGAAGCGCGGACTTTCATAATTCTATATTATTTAAATAATCATTTTCCTCTAAAAGTGATTCTTCCTTTAGTGTTGTCATAGGGAGTCATTTCAACTTTAACTTGATCACCAAGTAATACTCTAATATGGTGTAATCTCATCTTCCCAGAAAGCTTAGCTAATATTTCATTCCCACTATCTAACTTCACCTTAAACATCAAGCTAGGCAAAGCTTCAATAACCACACCTTCATGGGTAGATTTTTTTTCTTTAGATATAATCACTTTTGTATGTTCTTTGTATATTAAATGATAAAGTAAAATTAGTCAACCCGGCAATGCCTATAACTCAATATTTACTTTAATTTTTTTCTCTTGACTTGGTACTTTCTTAACCCAAAATGGCCAAAAACTAACTCTTGCTTTTTCAATTTCTGATTGATTTGCTAAATAACTTCTTACTTTAATTGCATCTTGACCAGCTAAATTTTCTTTTATTGACTGCACATCTACTTTCCAAGCAATCTTTTCTTTAATATTTAAATCAAAAGAAATTTCTTTTTTCGTCCAATCTATTACTGGTGTTTGCCAACTAATTTTTTGAGTATCATTAACAGGAACTTTATTGTTAGAAACAATTGAAACTAAATTCAAATCAACTAATTTTTTTAAATCATCTTCTTTAAAAAGAAGAGCCTTCATAGTTACTTTTACTTCTAAGGTAAATTTATCTGCACGCTCTCCTCTTTTGATGTCAGAAGAAATTTCAACTATTTCCTCTTTCAATCCATCTTCTACTATTTTTAAATCAGTTGGAATTTGTTCTTCTAGTGCTCTCTTAACTTCTTCTTTTAATTCGTTAACTAAAATATTTTCTGCATTTTCTAAATCTTCTGCTAAAACAACTTTTGCCATACCAACATAACCATTGCTCATTGAATCAGATGACTTCCCATAAAATCCAGCAAATTTAGGAGATCCTTTAAATCCTGGAATGACAAAATTATCTGGACCAATATTATAATCTTCACCTGGTTGATCAGCCACTACTTTTACTTTAAAAATACTAGGAATGATTTTACCTTCTTCTACTTTAGCTCCTGGAACAGTTATTCCTTGAAGTATTCTAAAGATTTTTCCATCTGATGATTCAAAACGCGTTCTATCTAATAGGGTTTGATCATCTGAACTATATTCATTATAAATAGTAATTTCACCAGTAGCTTTTGTATTAATTTCTTCTTCTCCAGTAGTAGCAAATTCCCTATTCTTTGTTTTGGTTACTTCAACTTCTTGAATCGGAATTTTATTTAAAATTGCATCAACTTCAGGAATATCAGTTGATCCAACTACTGATAAATCAAAATTTGTTATATCTGTTTTAGGAGTAATATTTACTTCAGCCTTCGGTAAAACTAAATAACCTACTAAACAAGCCATAATTAAAACTGTTATAATAAAAATGGTAAAAAGCTTAGACCATTTTAATTCTTTTTTAAATGTTAATTCTTCTCTAATTATTGAATCTTCTCTAATTATTGGCTCTCTTTTGATTATTGGTTCTTTTCTAATTATTGGTTTTTTGTTAAAAAATGTTTCCTTGCTTTGATTCATTGGAACAATTATATCAGCCATTCTTTTCTTAGATGTTTCTTCTCTTGCTTTTGATATTATTTCTTCAGGTTCTTTTTTTCTCCATAAAGCTAATGAAGGGAAAGTTCTCTTTTCTTTTTTTTCTGATTCTAATTCATCAACTAATAATTCAATCATATTCTCTTTGGAATTAGCTTGCTCTTCTCTTTCTATCGTTTCTGTATTTATTTCTTCTTCAATATTTTCTTCTTCTTGAATTAATTCAACGGGTAGATCTATTTCTTTTTTAACTTTAAAACCAATTCTTTCTGCCATTTCAGCACTTAAATCATCTGATACAATAAAAGTAACTAATTTACCCGAATTATCCATTTCACGTTTAAGTAATTTCAAATTAATTGAACTTTGCCAAACTTGAGCACCAGAAGGTGCTACTAAATTAATCTCTTCATCTTCAGTTTGAATCAAACGATCAATTATAGAAATAATTTCTTCATTAGGTTCTAAGTATATATTTTTCATAAAATTTTTATCGCATTATTTTCAATACCCGTCTTAGAACAGGTGGTAAAATTTTATTTTCATCAGTTACTATTTCTAATGCTAAACTAGCAAGCGCCATAGGAGTAATATATTCTGGACCATCTAAACTATTAGTTTGATCAACTATATTATTAATACCCTTGTGTTGGATAAAATTAATTTGAGGAGCTTCGCTAAATGGAAATTTATCTAACCATTGATTTTGAGTTTCTTCTTTTTTTAAAATGTTTTTAATTCCTGGCAATAAACTACCACCACCACATAATAAGATTAGAGGAGGGAAATATTCTGCCTGATTAAATTCCTCTAAAACTAATTCTACTCCACTAAGCCAAATTCTTAAATCTTTTTTTAAAACATCTCTAATTTTCCATTGAACACTTTGGCTTAATTTTTGCTGACTATGTCTTAATTTAATCTTTTCAGCTTCATCTATATCAAGATTAAACATTTGACCCAATCGCTTAGTAAATGTCTGACCAGCTAAAGCAAAACTTTTTATTCCTTCTACTCTATTTTGACGAACCAAAGCAATGTCAGTAGTGCCTCCACCAATATCAATAAAAACAGCTCCGGCAATAGGATTAAAACATGATGTTCTAGTTAAAGCATAGGGTTCAGCAGCAATAGAAAGTAAATCCAAATCAAGTTTAGCAGCAATATTTTCTACAGCCCTTAAATGAACTAATGGAGCATAAACATTAAAAATTCCTAAAAATATCTCTTTTCCTTGGAACCCCAGTGGATTTGTTACTTTATAACCATCAATACGAATATCAGTTAATAAAGCATTAATTGGTTTTATCTCAACTTCAGAAGAACAAGTCTCATAGGCTAATTGACCACGAGCTTTATCAAATGCTTTCCATTGAATTTTCTGAATTATATTTTGTAATTCTGCTAAATCAATTGGTTCTTCTGGTTTTTCTCTAGGATAAAGAAAATTAGTAGTTATACCTTTAATAAATTCTCCAGCAATACCTACAACTGCCTTTTTTGGCTTAACACGAGCCATTTGACTGGCCTGCTCAATAGCTTTTTGACAAGTTAGGGTTACCCCATCAATATCAGTTACTGCTCCAGCTAACATGCTTCCGAATGATTGTCTCTGTCGTCCAGCTCCTATAATTATACCCTGATCTTCAATCTCACCATTGTCAGATATTTCTTTCTTCACCTTAAAAATTAAGGCCTTAACAAACTCTGTTCCAATATCTAAAACTAATAAATATTTTTCTGGTTTAATTTTTCTTCTAAACAATCTCATTACATATATATTACAACAAAATCCATCTTATTCCAATACTGCTTTAATTCTACGAATGCCAGAAGAACTAGACTCTTCTTTACTAATTCTAAAATGACCTAATTCTCCAGTCCTCTCTGCATGAGGTCCAGCACAAATCTCTTTAGAAAAATCATTAATAGTATATACTTTTACTCTCTCTCCATATTTAGATTCAAAAACTCCCATTGCACCCTTTGCCTTAGCTTCTTCTAATGTCATTTCTTCAAGTTCAATTAATAAATCTTTTTCAATAACTTCATTAACTAATTTCTCAACTTCTTGTTTTTGTTCATCAGTCATTTTTTCTGAATGTGAAAAATCAAATCTTAAACGCTCAGCTGTAATATTACTTCCTTTTTGAGTTACATGCTCCCCCAATACTTTTCTTAGAGCAGACAATAGAAGATGAGCAGCTGTATGAAGCTTTTTAGTTTCTTCACTATCATCAGCTAATCCACTTTTAAATTTCCCAGCTGAAGCTGTTCTTGAAAGTTCTTGATGTCTTTTCATTTCTTCATTGAATTTTTCTACATTAATTTCTTCCCCTTTTTCTCTTGCTAATTCTTGAGTCATTTCAATTGGAAATCCATATGTTGAGAACAAAATAAAAGCACTTATACCTTTTTCAAATTCTTTTAATCCTTTTTCTAATGTTTTTTCAAATTTAGCTTCTTCTTCATCTAATTTATTAAAAACAAAATCTTGATTCTTTTCTAACTCTTGATAAACATCCCCATAGTCTTCAATTGCTACTTTAGCAATTTCTTTGGTCCATAAATTACCTTTAATATCTATTTGTCTGCCATATCTAATGGCTCGTCTAATTAATCTACGGACTACATATCCTTGATCAATATTTGAAGGAGCAATTTCTTTATCATCACCCATTATAAAAGTAGCCGCTTTAATATGATCAGCTATAATTCTAATTGCTTTAGTAATTTCTTCTGATTCTTCATATTTTTTACCAGACAACTCTTCAATTTTTTTAATAATATTTATAAATAGTTCTGTCTTGTAGTTATCATTTAATCCATTTAATACAGCCAATGTTCTTTCTAACCCCATACCTGTATCAACATTTTTTTGACTTAATAGTTCATATCTACCTTTATCTGTCTTATTATATTGCATAAAAACATCATTCCAAATTTCTACCCATCTATTATCCTCTGAATCAAATTTTTCTGGAACAGGACTATCATTATCAGTCCAATAAAAAATTTCTGTATCTGGTCCACATGGTCCTGTTTGTCCAGCTGGTCCCCACCAATTGTCTTTCTTAGGCAATCTTGCAATTCTTTCATCAGAAATACCAATATTTTTCCATATATTAATTGACTCTTCATCTAAGGGCGCATTTTCATCGCCTTTAAATACAGAAACAGCAATTCTATTTTTATCCAAATTAAGCCAATTTGAAAAAGTTAAAAATTCCAAACTCCATTCAATAGTTTCTTTTTTAAAATAGTCTCCCAAAGACCAATTACCAAGCATTTCAAAAAAAGTATGATGTGTAGTATTTCCTACTTCATCTATATCAATAGTACGAATGCATTTTTGAATATCAACCAATCTATTCCCTTCTGGATGCTTTTCTCCCATTAAATATGGCACCAAAGGATGCATTCCAGATGAGATGAAAAGCGTAGTTGGATCATTTTCAGGAATTAAAGAATCGCTAGGAATAATAGCGTGTTTTTTTGATTTAAAAAAATCTAAATATTTTTGTCTTAATTCTTTTGACGTCATTTTGTTTTTTTTGTTTTTTCTTTATTATCTTCTTGAGAACCAATAGCATCTTTTAGTGCATCTCTTAATCCTCCAAAATCAACTTCTTTTCTCTTTTTTTGAGGTCTAAATGTCTGAGCTTCTTGAGCAGTTGCTTCTTTCAAGGATAAAGAAACATCTTCTTCTTTGGGTTTGATTGTTTTGTCATCAGGTTTAATTGTTTTATTATCAGATTTGATTGTTTTATTATCTTTTTCATTTTTTTCTTTTCTTACCTTTTCTAAACAATCAGGACAATAGACGGGCCTAACACCATCAGGTTTAAATTTAACTTTAATTTCTTTTCCACAATTAAAACATTTTGAATCAAAAAGTTCTTCTTCTTTTATCATTCTTTCTTCTTCCTCGGCCTTAATTACACCGCTCCATTTAGCAATCTTACTTTCTACTTCTTCACGACTACTAGTATAACGCTCACGAGAAACCTTAATTATTTTTTCCCTGTATGATTCTTCTGGTTTTGGAATTGGTGGTAGTGTATGAGCTGAAAATGGTCTTGATGCCATGCCGTCAATCATAAGCCTAAGATAAGTATCAGCAAATCCTAAATTAACTATATCTTGAGCAGTAAATTCAGGAGCAAATTCTTTTTCTAAATATTCAGCATCATATGCTCCAACTCTAAAAGCAATAGTTGTCCCTACATTTCCTAATGCTGCATCTCTAACAACTTCATCCATTTGCGCAATATACTGATGAGCTAAAGTTAAATTAAGACGATACTTTCTTGCTTCTGAAAGAATATCAGCAAATGATTCTGTGGCAAAATTTTGAAACTCATCAACATAAAGATAAAAATTCTGTCTTTCTTCTTCAGCAATATCTATTCGTGACATAGCAGCTAATTGTATTCTAGTAATTAACATTGCGCCCAAAAGAGCAGAATTATCTTCGCCAATTGCACCTTTTGAAAGATTCATGATTAAAATCTTTTTTTCATCCATAGCTTTCCTTATATCAATAGTAGAAGTTGTTTGACCAACAATATTTCTTATCAAAGAGCTAGTTAAAAACTGTCCAACTTTATTTTGAATTGGAGCTACTGCTTCAGCCATAAATCTATCAGGATATTTAGCAAATTCATCAACCCAAAATGCCTTAACAACAGGATCTTTTAAATTGTTAATAACTTTATTTCTATATATCTTATCAGTTAGCATTCTCATAATGCCCAAAAGAGTGGATTCAGGATATTCTAAAAGAGCCAATATGGCATTTCTCAAAACATATTCTAATCGTGGACCCCAAGATTCAGCCCAAAGTTTTTTAAAAATTCCAACTAATCCAGAAGCAACTAAGTGTCTGTATTCTGAATCAACTTTTTCAATAAAATTAAAAGCAATTGGATATTCTAAATCAGCTGGATTAAAATATATAACATCATTAATTCTATCAGAAGGAACATGATCTAACATCTTTTGAGCAAATTCACCATGAGGATCAACAATTCCAACGCCACGACCATTCTGAATATCTTGAATAGCCATATTCTCTAAAAGAGTAGTTTTTCCTGTCCCTGTTTTCCCAATAACATAGACATGACGCTGTCTATCTTTAGACTTTATTCCAAATTTAACTTCTTGTTTACGAAAATTTGTGTGAGCAAGAATATTAATATCACTCATAATTATTGAATCGGCAAACCAATAGGAGGTTCACCTTTTTTAGCTTCAACTCTAGGAACCAATGGAGCTTTAACTGGTTCAGATGGAAAATGATAAATTGTAGCCAGTTCTTCAATGTTTAAAACCATTGGATTGCTCCTGGTAAAAAACCAATTAAAAATTGGAAGTTTTTCAAATGATAATTTATTAAGATATTCAACTACTTCAGAATATTGAACAAAGTCTCTTTTTTTATAATCTTTAAAAACTCTTCTTCTTCTATAGTCTTCTCTCTGATCTTTTAATTCATACGCATAATCAAGAGACGGACTTATTTTACCATTAGGTTTAAATCCATTTAAATTTTGAGTACTAAATTGTTTAAAACAACCAATAACAGCAGACACATTAGCCATTGTGTATATATCCCTAGGAGAAATATATACAAATCTAATAATTGTTTCAAAACCAATCTTAGCTATATTTCTTTCAATAGCTGTAATTATATCTTGTTCTCCCTTGGTTGTCGCCCAAAGGAAAGGAGTTTCTTGTTTTTTTTCACTTGAATCACTTAATTCCAATGATTCACCAGTAGCCATTTCATGAAGCACTTTTTTAGAAGTATCTTTCCAAGCAATAAATTCTTTCTTAATTTCGCCTTCTTTTTTTTCTTCTTTACGACCAACTAATTTATCTCTTAATTTATCACCTTGTTTTTTCCATTCATCATTTACTGGCCTAATTAATGTTTGAACCCAAATCTTTTCCTTATCTTTCAATTTGCTCATTACTTCTAACAAAGAACTAATTGGATCAATTCTTTGTTCTTCGCTAACAGCACTTTTTTCAAATTCAATATAAGTACGAATTGGATATGCATCTTCTTTAAGTAAAACCATCTCTGTCCCCCATGTATTATATTCCTCATTGGGAATATCATCTGGCACTGAATTAATATAGTCATCAACTTCTATAATTTCTGCTTCTGGATATTGAGCATAAATCTGAGCTTCAACTAAATCACGAAAATAAGTTAATGTTCTAACTAAAAAATGAATATCACCACCATCACCAACAATCTCAAAACTAAACCACCTCTGAAATACTCCCTTAATTAATTGATCTTCTTTATTAGGAGTTGACATCATTCCATGTAAACCAGCGAAAAGTTGTTCTACGGAATATGGAGTTTTTTTCATATCTTGAGGTGGCTTAACTTCTAGCAGGACCCATTCTAAATTTTGAGCAAACTTATTTCTTCTATGTTTTATCCAAATATCCCTGGCCAGGATAAAAAGAAACCAAGGAATCCAAATCCACCAAAGAGATAATAAAAACCCTCCGATAAAATACAGGACTAGAAAAACAATAGAAATTATTTCTAAAAAAGCAGACATTACGATATATTTTAAGTTACTATTACCTTGTTAAAAAGTATTTTCCTTCTTCGTTTTTATTAAAATATTCTCTATTTTGAAGATTAATTAAAACAGTATTAGGTTTAACAAACCTGGTATTTAAAACCTTATCTAAAATATCTTCCTTGGCTAAAGGGCCATTGTCTTTTAATGTTTGAATAATTATATCTTTAACTGTTCCAGCTTGATAACCCCATTCTTTTAAAGCATAAGTACCTCTGCCAACTAAAACAAAGCGATCATCTTTAATCAATTCATTATGAACTGTTTGAGCTTGAGCTAAACCAGATCCTAATTTAGCTTTATTAATAAAGTTAGCTACATCTCTAAAATGTAAGGGTTTTGCCTGTTCCTTGAGAACAATATATGCTCTATCTTTGGCTCCTCGTGGACTAATCTCAGGCCATTTTATTAAACCAAATTGACCAAAATTATTTTGATTAATTTGTTTAGTAGCATCAAGATATGAAAGTAAAACTTTTGTATCTAAATTAATTCCAGATTTCTTAGAAGAATTTAAAATATCATCTTGAGATATAGGAGTTTGAATTTCTTCTAAATTATTAACCAATTGATTAATAGCTTTTTCAGCTTTATTTAAGGCATCCTTAGAATTAGACCATAGTGGATGAAAATTATCCGATTCAACAAATCGTTGGTATGGAATACCTAATGTTAAAATTAAAAAAAGAGAACCCCTCTGAGAATGAAGATTATCTGATTTGGTTAATGTTGATAATAGTCTTTCTTCTCTAACAATTTTACCTTCTTGATTTAAAAAAGAATCAATTGAACTAAAGGCGGGCTTAAAAAAATTATTTATACCTGATTTTTTTAAATCAGAAAAAGCAGCTTCCTCTATTTGACGAACCCGCTCCCTTGTAATGCCATATTTATGACCGATTGCCTCAAGTGTCTTTCTTTGTCCATCTTCAAGACCAAAACGCAGATAGACTATATCTCGAGTTCGTTCATTTGAAATATTTTTTAAAGCATTATCAACTAATTGTTTATATTTTATTGCCATTTAAATCTAAATTACCACATTATGCCCAAAGAGTCAACTTCTATCCCTATATTTCCTATAATACCAAGACACCATTAAAGGACTTGTAATAAATATTGAAGAATAAGTTCCAATTACTATACCTGTTATCAAAGCCAAAGAAAAATATTTTATTGTTTCTCCGCCTAAAAAGAATATAGCTAAAAGAACAAGAAGAGTTGTTAACGCCGTATTTAAACAACGAGTTAAACTTTGATTAATACTAGTATCAATTACTTCACTAAATTCTGTCCAGTTTGTTCTTAAAATATTTTCTCTTACTCTATCAAAAATTACAATACTATTATTAACAGAATAACCTAGAATTGTTAATAAGGCAGCTACAAAAGGCAAACCGATTTCTATTTCTATAAAATGACTTATTAAAGAAAACAAACCTATTGTAATAAAGACATCATGGAATAAGGCAATGATTGCCATCAATCCATATTGCCAAGAAGCAAATGGTCTTGAAATTTTACGGAAAGACCAAGCAATATATAAGATGATTGCTATTAAAGCTAATATAATAGCCCAAATTGCTTTTCTTTTTAATTCAGCCCCAATCAAAGAATGAATTGATTCAAATCTTTTTTCTTCAATAGTATTTAAGCCAATATTTTCTAAAATCTGTTGATGAGTTTTTTCATTAACATCTTTTAGTCGTAGAATCAGTCCTTTTTCACCGGTAGGTTGAAAACTAATTTGTCCTAAATCTAAATCTATTAATTTTTCTTGAATAATTTGACTACTAGGACGCTCTGATAGAAATTCAATTTCCATTAAACTTCCTCCAGTAAAATCAATTCCTAAACGCAATCCTAGAATACCCAAACTAAAAGCACTGCCAATTAATAGTATGGTTGAAATAGATATATATATTTTACGATATTTAACAATTTGCATATTTTTAATACCAAAGATTTTTCCAGCTTTCTAAACGACCACCTATAAAAAATCTTAAAAAACTTTTTGTAATAACAATAGCTGAAAACATACTTATCAAAACACCAATTCCTAAAGTCAAAGCAAATCCCTTAACTAATCCAGTAGCAAATATATACAGAATTGAACATGTAATAATAGTTGAGATATTGCCGTCTCTAATGGCTGGCCAAGCCTTTTTAAATCCCTCATCAATACTGCCACCCAAACTTTTCCCTGATTTAAACTCTTCTTTTAATCTTTCAAAAATAAGAACATTAGCATCTACTGCCATTCCAATTGATAGAATGAATCCAGCGATACCAGCTAAAGTTAGTGTTACAGGAATTAATTTAAAAATTGCTAAAACAATTGCCACATAAAGCAATAAAGATAAGCTAGCCATCAATCCGGGCAAACGATAATAAAAAATAATAAAAATTAAAACTACAAGAAATCCATAAATTCCAGCACTTAATGATTTATCTAATGAATCTTTACCTAAACTAGCTTCAATAGTCTGTTGACTAATTAAATCAATCGGAACAGGCAATGCTCCTGCATTTAATCTTTGAACTAATTCTTTAGCTTCGTCTGAAGTAAAATCACCAGTTATTTGCGCTTTGCCTCCAGTAATTACTTCTTGAACTGTTGGCGCGCTAATCCCTACGCCATCTAAATAAATAGCTATTTTCTTACCAACATTCTTACTAGTTAACTCTTCAAATATTTTACTTCCTTCACTATCAAATTCTAAACTAACTTGAGATTGATAAGTTTGTTGATCAATTTGTAATTGAGAACCCTTAAGATATCGTCCAGTTAATTCAGTTGGAGTAAAATATGGATCCTGCATTAAAATTGATTGATCTTCTAAATTGATTTCTAATCCATCTTCTATCTTTTTATAAATTTCTTTTTGTTTAGCTAATATATTGTCTCTTTCTGTTGAGTTTCTTTCTTCACGAAAATCTAAATAAGGTGTTTCTCCAATCATCTCAATTGCCTTATGTGCATCTTTAACTCCAGCTAATTCAACAATTAAACGATAATTTGATCCAACCTCACTAACCTGAACTACTGGTTCAGCAACACCAAATAAGTTAACTCTGCGTTCAATTACATCACGCACTCCTTGCATGGAATCATCATAGCTATCTGAAGAAATATTTGTTAAGTCTGCTTGATAAATTAAATGAGTTCCTCCTTTTAGATCCAATCCTAATTTAAATGGTTTCTGCCAAAAATGTGGCATTACTTCTACCCCTGCTAATCCATTTAACCAATCAACTCCTTTATTATATATACCAGGATAGCTAAAAGAAGAAATAAGAAAACCGATGATTAGAATAGCAAAAATAGTCCAGTGGACTTTTTTGGATTTATTTATTTTCATCGATTTATTTTCACTTTTATAAAACGCTCCCATATTTTTTAATCTACCTTATTCTACATAATTAGTCAATTTTAGAAAATTCTTAAAACAAACACTTTAGAATTTCTGATGCGTGTCGGAGCCCTCCTGCCTGCTGGCAGGCAGGTTAGGGTAAAGCGCGAAGAAATTTTAAAGTGTGAGTTAAAAAAAATAGATTATAATTTTAATCTTCTTAATTCTTGAATGACATCTTCAGGAATAGAGATGGCTTTTCCTTTCGGACTAATTGTTGGATAACGCCAAGCAGAAATCATCTTCTTTTTTTTGCCAGCCGATTGATACATCAACCAAATCTCTTTCTGCTTCTTTATTCCATCAAACTGCATCAAAGCAATTGTATTTGGAGCAATTCCTTCTTCTCTCCTGTCTGGTGTTCTTAAAATTCTTCTTAATCTTCCTTCTCCTAATCCATAATATCGCATCTTTTCTTTAACATGATTAGTCCAATAAAAATCCTTATTATTTTCTGGCCCTTTAAAAAACATGATTTTATTCCTAATATTTCAGAGGCGTCGTCCTGAAAATGACGCCCTTGTACTCAAGGGACATCATTTTGCAGGACAAGCCTCCTCTATCATCTCATGCGTCAAAACCTTAATAATCTTCCTTTTGTTATTATAAGTATAATGATGAATTATAGGTGTTCTCTTATTTGAACAATTACTCATTGCCTTATCCTCGCCTAAATAAAATCCAAGATGTTCATTCCCTAATTTCTTTTCCCAAACCAAGATATTACCTGGAGTTAATTTTTTGGTTACACTCCAACCATTATACATCATATTTTTAATTGTTCCACTTACTGTTGAATGAGGAGATATTTTAGAATCAATTAAATTAAAAATTTTCAAAATACAAGAAACATAATATGCGCAAGATAATTTACCTTTTTTTAAAATGTCTTTCTTCTTACCATTGTTTAGAATATAAACATGTCTAAATATTTTACTACCCTCACTTGCCTTAATCATTTCTAAATAATTCTGATAATTTAAAAATTCAAATTTTAATTTTTGTTTTTTATCTACCATATTTTGGATAACAACACTTTTTATATTTTTTACCAGAACCACAAGGACATGGATCATTTCTTCCGACACTTTTTTTATCGCCTACTCTAACAAAATTCTCTTGAGGAGGAACTGGCCCTAAACTAACTTTGTAAATTGTATTAACAATAGTTGTCTGAATTGTCTCTAATAACCTCCTAAACATTTTAATCCCCTCATTTTTGTATTCTACCAAAGGATCTTTCTGTCCATAAGCTCTTAAACGAACACTATCACGAAGATAATCCATATTATCCAAATGATCCATCCATAATGTATCAATACTTCTTAAAAGAACAAATTTTTCAACTTGACGCATATTTTTTTCTTCTATGTCTTTTTCTTTCTTCCCATAACTCTGTTCAGCTAATTCAATTAAACGTTCAGATATTCTTTCTGGATTTTCTATTTTTTTCAATTCTTCTTCTAAATTATCTGGAACTAAAAAAATACTTTTACTAATCTCTGCAATCTCTTTATAATTTATTTCTTTTTCTGAATGAAATTGAACAAACTTTTTAATCTCTTCCTTTATCATATCCATAACATCTGATTGAAGATTTTTCTTTGTTAAAATATTTTTCCGTTTCTTATAAATAGTTTCTCTCTGTTTGTTCATCACATCGTCATATTCTAAAACATGTTTTCTAATGTCAAAGTTAAATCCTTCTATTTTACCTTGAGCTGATTCAATTGCGCTAGAAACCATTTTATTCTGAATTGGTTGATCTTCTGGAACTTTTAACGCATCCATCATTGACTTAATTTTCTCTCCGCCAAAAATTCTCATTAAATCGTCTTCTAATGAAACAAAAAATTGACTAGAACCAGGATCACCTTGACGTCCAGCCCTACCTCTTAATTGATCATCAATTCTTCTCGCTTCATGTCTTTCTGTTCCAATTACATAAAGTCCACCCGCTTTAACAACATCATCATATTCTTTTTCTCCATCATAACCACCAAGAACGATATCAACACCACGACCAGCCATATTAGTTGCTACCGTAACAGCGCCTTTTCTTCCTGCTTGAGAAATAATTTTTGCTTCTTGTTCATGATTCTTAGCATTTAAAATCTGATGAGGAATTCCAGCTTTTTTTAAATAAGCTGAAAGTAATTCATTTTTTTCAATAGAAACTGTTCCAACTAAAATTGGTTGTCCTTTTTCATGTCTTTCTTTTATTTCCATAGAGATTGCTTGAAACTTACCATGTTCACTTTTATAAACACTATCAGGTAAATCCTCTCTAATCATCGGCTTATTAGTCGGTACAATTATTGCTTCTAGTTTATAAACTGTATGAAATTCTTCTGCTGAAGTAATTGCTGTTCCTGTCATTCCAGATAGTTTTGGATACATTCTAAAATAATTTTGAAAAGTAATTGAAGCTAATGTTCTACTCTCTTGCTGAACATTAACTTTTTCTTTAGCTTCTAATGCTTGGTGCAAACCATCAGAATATCGTCTGCCAGGCATTAATCTACCAGTAAAATCATCAACAATAATAACTTGCCCATCTTTTACAACATAATGTGTATCTTTTTTAAATAAGACATTAGCGCGTAATGCCTGTTCTAGATGATGAACATAACGAATACCTCCTTCTTGATAAATATTTTCTATATTAAGAATTTTTTCTACCTTATTAACACCTTCTTCGGTTAAGGTTGCTGCTCTAGCTTTTTCATCAATATTATAATCAGCAGTTTCTTTTAATTGAGGAACAATCTGACTGAATTGTGCATAAAGTTTAGTTGACTCTGCATCTGGCATGGAGATTATTAAAGGAGTTCTAGCTTCATCAATTAAAATACTATCTACTTCATCAATAATTGCAAAATTAGGATATCTTTGACTCATCATCTCTAAGCTCTGAGCCATATTATCTCTTAAATAATCAAAACCAAATTCATTATTAGTTCCATAGGTGATATCTGCTTGATAAGCTTCTTTCCTAGAAACTTCTTTTAAATTTTCCATTTCAATCGTTACCTCGTCTTTATCAGAATTTGTTTCAGCTTCAAATAGATATGCTTTTTCATGATTTAAACAAGAACAAGACATCCCCAGTGAAGCATATACGGGACCCATCCAATTAAGGTCACGTCTTGATAAATAATCATTAACAGTAATTACATGAGCTCCTTTATCCTCTAAAGCATTTAAATAGACTGCTAAAGTAGCAGCTAATGTTTTTCCCTCTCCTGTTTTCATTTCAGTAATTTTACCTTGATGTAAAATTATTCCACCAATTAATTGAGCATCATAATGTCTTTGTCCTAAAATCCTTTTACCCGCCTCTCTTACTAAAGCAAATGCCTCAATTAATATATCATCTAATTTTTCTCCTTTTTTCAATCTTTCTTTAAATTCTTTAGTTTTATTCTTTAATTGCTCATCAGAAAGACGCTCGAACTCTGGTTCAAGCTTATTAATCCCTTCTACTAATGGAATAAGCTTTTTTAACTCTTTCTCATTAGCATCGCCTAAAAATTTATCTAAAATACCCATATTTTTATAATATAAAAAGCAGTTTAAACTGCTTATACTTTAACTTAAAACTATTAAGAAATCAATTAATAAAATTTAGATAAATAAAAAACTACTTCAAATTGCCATGAGCAACGATTCTTTATGAAATAAATCTAATAAAAAATTATTTCTTTTTTCTTCGAACTGGCTTCTTTTTAGATGTTGCTTTTTTGCGAGCAGGCTTACGGACAGCTTTTTTACGAACTACTTTTTTCTTAGCTGGCTTTCTTTTAGCCACTACTTTATTTTTAGCTACCTTTCTCTTTGCTGGCTTTCTTTTAGGTGCTACTTTCTTTTTAGTAACTCTTTTTTTGATTACCATTATTTTTTTACTTATTATATTAATAAATAAATTCGACCTAATTTAATTATACTTTAAATAAGAATATTTGTAATGTGGAGAACTTTTTTATTTCTTTTTAATAATTTTTCCTACTTTAGATTTACGGAATCTAGCAAGAGGAGAAATATGCCAAAACTTTTTCCAGGAACGCGCTCCACGAAGAAACTTAGTTGTATCTTTATCTTTGCTTTTTCTAATCTCTCTCTGAATCTCATCTTTAACTAAATCAATAGATGCCATCAAGGACTCTTCTGTTTTTTCTGCTCTAATGAGACGACCCTCTATGCTTAAATTTACTTCTGCTCTGAATATCTCTCCATGTCGTTGATCCTTATCAATCCTTCCAACTTCTACTTCGGCATAAATTAATTCTTGATTAAAATTTTGTAAAAACTTATCTAATCCGCCGATCTTTTCTTCTATATATTGATTAATGCTTGGAGATAATTTTATATTGGTTGCTTTAATAATTATTTTCATAATATTTTTATTATAACATAATTTAAAAAAATTAAAAACCGAGATACTTGATTTCTTCTTTTAATTCTAAATTAAATTTTTCTTTAACTGTTTCTTTTGCTAATTCAATTAATTTAATTACATCATTAGAATTTGCTTTACCAAGATTAATGATGAAATTAGCATGTTTATTAGAGATCATTGCTTCCCCAATTTGAGTTCCTTTTAATCCTGCTTTGTCTATTAATCTCCCAGCGCCATAATTAGGAATATTTTTGAAGATACAACCAGCTGAAGGATATTCTAATGGCTGAGTATTTTCTCTTTTTTTTATATACTCATTTATTAACTTCTTGCATTTCTCTTTATTTCCATTTTTTAATTCTAATTCAACTGAAAGAATAATGTTATTATCTTCTTTTGTATCTTTAACTAATTCAGAAAAATTAGAACCAAAAGCATGTGCATTCACTTTAACAGCTCCACCAACTGTTCCAGGAATTCCAATCGCCCATTCCAGTCCAGTCAAACTATTTTTTATTGAATATTTAACTAAATTATTCAACTCAACTCCTGCTTCAACTATTATTTTATTATCCTCTATTTCTATTTTTTTATTATTCATTAATATTACTATTCCAACAAAACCTTTATCGCTAACTAAAACATTGCTACCTCCTCCCAAAACAAAAAAAGGCAATGATTTTTCTCTAATAAATTCAATCGCCTTATTTAAATCTTCTTTATTACTAACTCTAAAAAAATATTTAGCAATCCCTCCGATTTTGAAAGTAGTGTATTTAGCTAAAGAAACATCTTTTTGAAATTTATTCATTTCTAATTTTTAAACACAACATCTACTCCTGTTGTATAAAAATCTCTTTCCCAATCATTAACAATGAAAACCATGTCCCATTTATGACCTGTCTGTGTAAATTGTTCAGCAGTCATATTAATCCAATGCTTAGTAGCATCAGCATTTAATTCGTAAACCTTTTTATCTCCATCAGCTCTAATCATCCATGCATCTTCATATTGATTTAATTCTTTTAAATCTACATCAATTATATCATCCCAATTTAAATGTCCATAATTATTAAATATCTCAGCTGTCTGAATCCATCTCTTGTAATTCCCCTTAATAATATATACCTTGTATCCATTCTTAGCTCTAAGCAAACTTCCTTCAGGATAATTAACAATTTGTTCTTCTTCAATTATAGCTGGAATTTCTGATACGCTCGTAGCAGTAAAAGAAAAAGAACTAGATAATTCATTTGATCCAAAACCACTTTCCTTATACTGATTAGATGGAATTAGAATAACTGATTTGTTTAAACTAGTAAAATCAGGGATATATATAGTTCCTTTTTGATTTTCTATTGAAATAGATTTAACTTCCGTAGGAACCCTATATCCTGAAACAATATATGATACTTTAAAATCAGATTTATTACCTAATCCTTCAAATTCTAATTTAAGATTATCTCTATCTGTTTCAACTCTTCCTCCTTGTCTGAAACGATACCAGTATGAAGACCAATCTTTAATTGAACTGCTTCTAGAAACAATTAAATTAGGAAATCCACTATAGCTAGCAGAATAATCAACATTCAAATGATTATATGTTAAATTATTATTTAAATAACAATATTTATTATCCATTCCTATATTACAATTATTTAAATAATTAGCCACTCCCCAATTCATAAAAATATCACTAAATGTTTCTGTATAACCTAAATCTAATAAGGCACTATTAATACTTGCAATACCAACTTTATCATTCATCATCATTTTAGTTAAAATTTCATCCCCATAATGATCAACTAAATAATGCATAAACAAATTAACTACACCATAATCATCTATTTCATTTTTCCATTCGGTTAAAGAATCTGAAGGAGATTCTAAAAAAGTTCCTACCCTATTAGCTAAATAACTTCCATTGTATATATTGTCATATCCACAAATTGTTGGAGCATATTCAGAACGAGCTTCATTTAACCAAACTTCTTCTTCTACACCATAAAGAATACTTTTTTGATGGATAGTAATTAAATGTTGAAATTCATGAGCTAAAAATGCCTTATTATTCTTATTAAAAATATTCAAAGAATTTAAATAAATCATTTCTCTTTCATTTGAATTAGAAATAATTTCCTTAGAATATGCATCGTATGTATTAATATATCCACCAGCACTACCAACTAACTGACTAATTAAAACAATGATCCTATCATCGTTATCAATACCTGGATTCCATTCAGAACCAAAAACTGCTCTTAATTTTGGATAAATTACATTATCAAATTCATCGGCTAATATTTCTAATTCTTCTCTTAATCCATTCTTATAGGTTCCATTAAGAGTTTCGTAGTATTCATTATCAACATAGAAATATATATTTCCGCCAATTTCTCTTAAGGTTGCATTTAATTCACTTCTATCAAAAGCATCATATTTAGAATCAACAAAAAAATTAACTTCTTCATACAAAATAGCTGCCTGTGCATTAGCAGGCAATACAAAAAGAATTCCTAAAAATATTATATTAATAATTAAATATTTCTTCATTTCTTAAGCTTTTTGATCTTAA
>Ga0208769_1000143_pt1 | contig 37600 bp, 73 predicted proteins | sample AntAceMetag02UKC_FD_184768 | JGI IMG/M metagenome (GOLD analysis project Ga0208769, IMG submission 184768) | Saline lake microbial communities from Ace Lake, Antarctica- Antarctic Ace Lake Metagenome 02UKC (SPAdes) (version 2) | ecosystem: Environmental > Aquatic > Non-marine Saline and Alkaline...
ATCAGGATAACTATAATCAGCAAGAGTAATTAATTCTACATTTGAAGGTACTCTCCAATCTCCAGTACTAGAACCATCAGTCAAACCTTCAACACCATTCTCAAGAGTAGCAGCATAATCAATAGCACTAGCCCAAGTCAAAGTAGCACAATCATCTTTATGGTCTTTTTGCCAAATTAAACCAGTATGGTTATCTGTAACAGTACCATCACTATTATCAGTGTAAGACTTTACAGTTCCATCTTTAGTAGCATCATCACCATCAGCATCATAAACAGTAGTCTGACCCGAATGAAGTTCAGCACCACCAGCTAGAGTGCCTGTTTTTTTATCAAAAGCATACTTAACATCTTTCTCAACATCTTCTTCCAAAGGATAATCTGCCTCTCCAAAAGGATGTATAGTCTTATCAGCCATAAATCAAACCTCCTTAATCCGTGGTCACCCAAGTACCACTAGCTCCAACAATAACCCAATGAGTCTCACTAATCAATTGCAAAGTAATCGAAGCATAAGTTTCTGTTGCTTCATCATTATAAATAGTATCTCCAGCACCACTATCAACTATTATATCGCTATCAGCTGCTTGAATAGTAACTTTTCCAACACCAATTTTTATAAAAGTAAAAAAAAGCCGGACATTACTAGCTCCAACACTAGGCAAATTAAATATTTTGTCATCTCCAGAATTCATTACAAGAGTCTTAGCAATATCAGTAGTCAAAACATTATAAGTATCTGTTTTAGTATCCGTGCTCTTTCCAAGCCTAGTATTTATTGAAGAATCAATCGCAACCGTTCCCCCAACATCCACGCTAAGCGTGTTTAATTTATGTGTTCCATCTTGAACATAATCATTAATCAAATTCTGTCTAGCCGAAGTAATTTTTTCTTTCGGACTAACATCTGCCAAATCTGTCATATCTTATTCCTCCTAATAAATAAAAAAACCGATAGAAATTAATCTATCAATTTTAAACCGTCATCGGTCTATCTGTATTCAAATCTACTTCAACGCCTGTAATCCAAGCATCATTCTCTGCATTAGCCGCAGTTGTAACTGTAACCAATACATAATACTGGTAATCTGTAACAACTATCTCACTCAAAGTACTTGTCGCATTCGCCGAATCCAAAGCCGTATCCGCTTCTACACTTACTTGTGTAATAGTATCAAGACTAGCATCCGTAACCGCTCCTGCTCCACCTGTAACCTTTCTAAGGTCAGCATCAACAGATGTTACTCCGCCCGACTTCGCACCAATAGCTCCAACGATTCTAAAACCGTTTATAACGTCACCATCGTGCAATCCACTAACTGGATAAACAATTGTAGTAGCCGATTGAGACTGGTCTACAAAACAAGTTCCATTATCAATGAAAGTATTTGTTCCTGTTGTTCCTGAATGCCCGTTATTACAAAGAATTGTTTTTCTTTCTAAAGCATATCCTTTATTTTCTCTAAATCTTGTCATTTTAATTCCTCCTATTTAATATGCGAAAACCAAATAATTTCTTATTTTGTCATCGTCTCCTACTGGTATTGTTACTTTCAAAACACCTGCCGTTACTAAAGTTGTTATTGGTTGATCCAATACAACTACTGAACCCGCAGTCGTTTCTCTAAAACCAAAAACAGCATGTACATTTGTACCACCATACTTGTTTAAATCAAGTTCAAGAGTATCTGCTGCATCCGGTGTAGCATCTGTATACCAACTAATTATTTTAACACCACAACTCGGTGTTACGTCTGTTCTTGTTCCTATTTCTCCATAAGTTACCATATAAATTACCTCCTTTAATATGCGAACAGCAAAATTGACTTAACGCAAGTTGCTGAACCTCCTAAAGTAATAGTTACAACGCCTGCCGTTACCACTGTTGTTGGTGCTGCTTGAACTACTGCACTTCCAGTAGTCGTTTCGTCATTAACCACGATTCCATGAAGGTTATTACAACCATATTTCTTTAAATCTACTGTAAAAGTATCAGCTCCACCTTCTATGGTGTCATCTGTTACTACTTGAATTATTTTTGTTCCTAAATTAGGCAAAACTTTTTTAACAGTCCCACCATAATCTACGATATCTCCTCTATCTGCCATATTTCATCACCTCAGTAAGCCCAGATGTAGTATGAATGAATACAAGTGTGTGCTGTTACTGGTGTCAAAGTTAAAACTCCAGCACTAACTACTGTCGTACTTGTATTCGCTGATACTATCGATCCTGTTGTTGTTTCATCAAACCCAAGAATACCTTTTACTAAAGTACACCCGTATTTGTTTAAATCTACTGTAAAAGTATCAGCTCCACCTACAACTGTAGCTGGAGTAACTACTTCTATTAAAGTGATTCCTGAATTAGGCAACGCTTCTTCTATTGTTCCTATTTCTCCTAAATCTCCCATTTTAAATTCCTCCTTGGTCTCTAGTAAAAAAGAGAGAGAATTTCTCTCTCCTAATTACTTGATATTGTCAATGAAACTATTAAACTGTGGAGCCTTCATAATTAAAGCTTCATAAATCTTTAACATGAATTTTTGGCTATCATTTGTTTTAGCAAGGTCTTCATAAGTCATATCTTGAAGCACTCTCATTTCGATATACTCCATGTCTAAGAAGAACAATTGCTTTGCTCCTGTTGCAGTTGAAAGATATTGTGATGGAATCAATGGAATTGGTCCAACCATTGTTTCTACTACAACTCTTGCAGGCACTCCAAATCCAGCAGTTCCAGTTAATTCACTTGGGCTATATCTGAATTGATCTACCATTATTTTTCTAACATCAACTAATGTACTTGAATCACATCCACCTAGAGTTGGTCTTCCACTATCAGTGTAAGCATACTCTACAGTATCTTCGATGTCACCCCAGTCTAATGCTGCTGCACTTTTATCGTTTTGGTTAGTAGTACTTTGAAGTGTAACTATTCCACTAAATTCTTTAGCAGTAGTTGCAGCATCTCCATTCCATAACTTGTTTTCTTCTAACTCTCTAAGAGCTTGAGCTCTCTTCAATACCTCGTATTGTTTAGCATTAGGTGCGCTTGGACTACCAAAACTTGCACTATAAGTTCCTTCTCCACTAGGTTGAAGTCCTTGAACAATATAACTTGGCATTGCTGCTTGTGCTTGTCCTGTTACTCTACCTATTGAATACATATACTTAATTGCAGTACTTTCTCTGCTTTCAGTGTCAGTTACATCGCTTTGTGCTGCATCTTCTACTTCAAAAGTTGCTGCTCCTTTTGCAGAAATAATGTTATAATCTGCTGTTACACCTTGATTAGTTACTCTTGGAGTTAATTCAATCCATGGAGTAAACTTTCTTGTTCTGTCAATAATCCTTGGATCTACATACACCGGTATCATAGCATATCCAGCAGTTCCTGCTCCCATTCCGGCAACTGTTTCTGCTTTCATTTGAACTCTTTGAAATCCAATGTCATAAGCTGATTTAATTTCAGATCGCATATCTACTCCTGATTGTGGGTCAAAGTATTTAGTTTTGTTTCCCATTAAACCAAAAGAATGCGCATACGCTGTTCTATCATCTAAACCTAAGCTCATATTTCCTACTTGTGCTTCTTCTTCTGTCATCTTAAATTCCTCCTTTATCCTAATTGGTCAAGTGGACCTTTAGATTTTGTTTCCTCAGTTGCCTTTCTTGCCTCGTCTAATTGTTCTACTCTCGACTTGAATTGTGGTTGAGACAAAATCTTGTCGAACTCTCCTATTTTTTCGGAAAGACTTTTTAATTGTTCTTTTACTTCACCATCTGCTTTTGCTTTTTCTGCAATCGCTTTAAGTTCAGTAACACTATTTGTCAAAGCACTAATCTTTTCAGCCAATGCTTTAGCTTCAACATTTTCAGTTGATTTTTCTTCTGGAACTTCCTCAGGTTTCTCTTCAGGTTCTACTGGTTTTTCTTCCGGTTTCTCTTCAGGTTCTACATTTGGTTGCTCTTCTTCCTTTTTTTCTTCTTCTACCATTTTAATTCCTCCTATTAATTCATTGATCTCGCTTTCTGAAATATTTTCATCAAAAATAACATTATCTTGTAAAGACTTTAACGCCACATTCGTAAACGAAGCATTTGGGTTCGCTGGGTTTCCAGTAAAGGCTACATTTAACAAGTTCACTTTTTCTAGCAAACGAGTTTTAGAACCGTCTGTATCAGTCTTATACGAAACTCTTGTTGGAACATACGCTATTGAAAAAGCGTCTAAGAACTTTTCTTTAATAGAATTTTTTACTTCATTAAAACGTGAATGAAACTTGTTCAAAGCACACTTTATTTTTATTCCTTTAGAATCAAGTGCTGTGTCAGTTATTCTTCCTATGGGGATAATTGTTTTGTTTAATTCTAGTTCAACTCCATCACCAGTAAAACTCTCATGTTCAATGTCAAGTTTAATGTTCCTGTCTTGTAACTGTTTTAACATGTCTACCATGCAATTAGGAGTTACAATATCGTTTACTAAGTCTTTATCGCCTGTTGAAATATAGCCTTCAATCTGCTCACCATCTATTGATTTGAATTCGTTTGAAACAAAAATATAAGCTTTAGATTCTGGACTAATATTGTTTTTTTTACAATAAGCCGTGAATAATTTATTTCCTTTTGTTTCTCCGTATTGCTTGCACATCTTTGTGCGAAGCTTGTCATATTTTTTTTGTAGTGGCATACTGCTTAATTATAAGCACTAAGTTATTAATAAGTTTATCGCTTTTTACTTAATTTTAAAAAATTATTCAATTACTTCATAAGTCAAAGTACTACGACAATTTACATGAAAAGGATTATGATCAAACTTCTCTCCTTTATAAACAAATTTTTCGTTTAAACCAATTGTTTTTCCATTCAAATACTTACAAATAGCAGAAGTCCTATCGTCTATTGTAGCAAGAACAGTCTTATTTACTTTTAATCCAGATTGACGCATAGCATCAATAGACCCAGCAGTTTCTGCTCTATTAGACTCTGTTCTAGCAATAGCATCAGCACGAACCTTTCCAACTTTCATTACACTAGAAACTCTTTTACTTAACGCAGGCACACCTTCACCATTCATCAAACCACGTTGCAATTCTTGTCTCAAATCGTTTCTTAATTCTTCATTCATTCCTTTCACGTTATCAAAAGTATAATCTTGAATAAAATTAATCGCATTCTGGTTAGGCAAAAAATTTCTATCAAGTTGTTCTTCTACACTCTCAAGTCCTTTAAAAAAATTAGCCTTAACCATTCCATCAACAGCAGCTTTTAATTTACTAAGCGAAAGCAATTCAGTTATTCTTTTAATAAAATTAGTATCAATAGCCTTTACTTGTCCAAGAGTTTGTTTCCCAGCTTCTTTCTTCAAAAAACCTTTTATTACTACTTCAATCTCATCTAATTCACTAACAATCTTATCTTTCAAAAAACTAGGATCACTCATTTCTTCAAACTCTCTAGGAGTCAAAGAACTAAAAGTATTCAATGCCTTAACTTCATCTTTTTTTTTAGAATTATCCCCATACTCGTCTAACAAACCTTGCACTCCTTCAGCAGCACCAAAAGCACTCCCACCTTGCTTTAAATCATCCCCACCTTCTTTAGGTTCTAAATCAATCTCTTCTCTAATCTCATTCACACTTCTCAAACCGTTTTTAATATCTCCCCAAAACAAGTTTCTCTTAGCTAAATCTTCTTGCAAATCATACTTATCAAAACTAAAGAAAACACGGTCCTCATACTTTCCTTTAATCCAAGGCAAACTATTCACTACCTCAGTATTAAAATTATACTCTATTAACTGAACAAGAGGCTTTAACAATTTTCTTATCACTACCTTATTCTGTCCAAACTCAGTAGCCTTATTAGAATTCTCAGTAAAACCAAGCTCGCTAGGACTAATATTAAAACAAGACCAAACAAGCTTAGTAAACCATTCCTGTTGCTGAATCAACTCTAACTCAACATTACTAAAACCTACTCTAACAAAATTACCTTCACTATTCACTATCGGCATTTTATGGAAATACTTCCTCCAATTACCAGCACTATCTTTTTTCTTTAACTGTTCACTCCAAGAATCCTGAAAAGCCTTAACTTCATCAGCATTAGCTCCAATCATTTGAAAAATACCTTTAGGAATATTATTATCACTAAAATACTCTAAGTTAGAATCAATACCATACAACAACAATTGTAACACATCATTTAACACTTCTACATTACTCAAACCATAAATACTCTCAGTCCTAGGATTCTGCATAAAATAAACAATCTCTTCACGATTAAACGGAATAGGCCTAGCACCAGTTAACCAACCATATTGATAATAAGCTTTCTCGTCCGGCATGATTCCATAAATATCAGGATTCTTAGTAAACGTCCCACCGTCACGCGCATACATTTCAAGAAACTCTCCTTTAAGATTATGAACCTTAACAATAAGCCCCGCATCAACCTCAATTAAATCTCTAGTCAAAGCTCTCAAAATATGGTCAAGACTCTCATCATTTCTATTAGGATTATAAAACCAATTCTTTGTCTGCTCAATAATTTCATCCGGAATATCTTTCTCTCCATCACGCGGAACAACATCCCAATCCAACGAAGCTATCTCATTACAAATAGTGTTCGTAATCATTGCCACATAAGGAGTCTTTGAAAGCCTACGAATATTCGGAATATCCTTATTTAACGGAAAACCAAAAGCAGGTTTGTATAAAAACGCAGGAATTACTGCCTTATAAACATTGTCAGTAAAACTTGCAGCCGAACCAATCCCAACGCTTCCAAAAGGTTTTCCCCAAACACCATTAGGCCCAGCGTTCTGATACGATTGTTCAGCTGTAGCAATTTGCCTAGGCGGATAAGCTTTATCTTCGATTTTTCCATCCAACATTTCTTCTAAAAAACTTGGACTAATAACATACTTGCTATTCTTTTTTTTTACGGCCATAAACATATTCCTGACAGGTAACTACTTCCTGCCAGGTTGAGAGCCCATCATCGGTCAAAATGAATCTCTCGTGGTACTACCTTGGGGCAATTATATACTTAACATAGAGTCCTTTCTCCTTAATAATCTTATCGCTAAACACCTAAGCAAAACCAAACACAAACTTCTGACCAATAAACAAAGAATAACAAGCAGCATCAGCAAAATCAGGAGACTTCGACTCCGGATCAACAACCTTTAACTTTCCATTAGAAGTAAACTCATAACGCATTTTACGAAGTTCACCCAAGAGTTTCGAAGAATAATTATTAGGAATAACTCTAACCAAGTTCTTTCTAGCCAAACCTTCAAACAATCTATACTGCCAAGCTTTTTTATTAAGGAATTGTTTATTATCTTCCTCCTCTCTCTTAGTAAGTTTTCGTTTAAGCTTATGCGGAGACTCTCCAGCAATAAAAGCAAACACCTTAGTCTTTACATCTTCAATTTCTTTTAACCGGTCAGTCACACCCCCACCAAGTCCCGAGTCATCAATATTTATTTTATCAAAAGCTTCTAGTTTATGCCAAGCCACTATTTCTCCAACAGTCCCCATCAAATCTTTTTTCTCAAACACCTTAGGCCCAGGAAAAAACCATTTATCCCCATACCTCCATGCCGGTTGTAACACAGTAAAATCCATTCCAAACCGCGCAATATCACAACCAAGTCTTTTTTCATCCGGACTAGTCTTTAATAACTCTACTTCTTCCTCACTTAACGGTCTTGAAATGTTTTCTAAATCCTCCTGAATAAACAACTGATCCTCTAACTCAGGCGGCCAATCAGCATCATACATTATTTGAAACGCCATAGAATTCATCTCACCTTTCCTCTCCATAACAAATTCTTTAGTAAGCCTTTGTTCTCTAACACAATCCTGCCAATTAACTCTCATAAACGTCCAATTAGGATCCGTAGACTTCTCCCACATATAACCATGCGCAACAGGATTTCCAATAATAAAAATGTTCGAATCAGAATCATCCCCAAGCATTCTCATAACATTATTCTGCATTATTTCTAGAGGAATCTGTTCACCTTCATCTACAATAATACAAGAGCCTCCCCAACCCATAAGACTACGACCTTTCGCACTCAAGTTTGCTGTAATCGCCATAATCTCCGAACCATTCTTTAAAGTCAATTTATGTTTAGTTAACTCTTTTTTTAACCGTTCTGCTCCCATTCCTTTCATATCACTCCTCAACTGATTAGCACAAACCTCAGAATCAAAAGTATGCTGAATCACATAACCCATTACTATTTTCGTGTGATCCAACGTCGGAGCAATCAACCTAATCTTTTCTCCTTTAACAAAAGTAGCTAGTAAAACAATAGCAAGCGACACAGCTAACGACTTTCCTGCACGCGTAGTCGCAGCACAAACAACTCTTTTAGGCGACTTAAAAAAAATACTAGAAATAATCTCCGCCTGATAATCAGTAATTTCTAACGGTTCTCCGCGATCATCTCTAAAAAGCTTGATACAAGTATCTCTAATACCTTGATTATCACTCATTATTAACGGGAGTTGTCTTCTTATTTTCTCGTAATCTTCTTGCTTCTCTATATAATTCATCAAAATCATCCACTATCTCCGACTTAACAATAATATTTTCAGTAGACTCTCCTTCAATAAGCCTCTCAAGCTTAATAGTCTCAATAACATCTCTCGCACTCGCATTAGCTTTGTTATCATTAACTAGCCCAGCCCACACTTTCTTAATACTCCTTAACAAATCATCATTAAGTTTCTCCTTGTTGTTCTTGCTATTCTCCTTGATAATTGGTGCAAGCTCATCTCTGCTTTTCTTCCAATCATACTTTTTAATCCAAGTCGCAATCGTCCTCGGGCCTGCGTTAATTGCTAACGCTATTCTTTCTTGAGCTACACCTTCACAATACAAGTGAAAAGCTGTTGCTCTTTCATTAGCACTTCTAGCCAAGTTAGTTCACCTTTGTTGCTTTAAGCCCAGTAACATTTTCCCATCGTTCTATTATTACACTACAATAAACTGGATCTATTTCCATCATAAAACACTTTCTGTCAAGTTGTTCACAAGCAATTAGTGTGGTTCCACTGCCTCCAAATATGTCTATTACAATGTCTTCTGGTTGTGTTGTTAATATTATTCCTCTTTTTGGTAGTTCTACTGGGAAGCAAGCTTTTAAGTTTTCTATTTGTGTGTTGTTTGTGCCTATTCTCCACAAGTTTGTTATTCCTCTCATAGTTTTTTTGTTGAACCAAGTTTTTGTTTTGGTTTCTCCCAAGAACATCATTTCTAAATCATTTTTTATGGTATCTGGGTCTGAAACAAGCAAGATGTCTTCATACTGCCTAGTGAGGTTCTTTTTTGAAGTTATTGGCATCCCGTGTTTTTTATCCCACACAATAAGTTCTAAGAAATCAAACTTTGTGTCTTTAATTATTTTCAAAAATATTTCCATAAACTCCCATTTTGCGTTCTTATTGTAACTTAGGTTCCACATCAAAAAGCCTTCTAAAAATGGTTCTATCTTACTTACGGCTTGTAAGTTAAACTCTATGAATTTTTCCGACTCTAGGTTGTCTCCATAATTTTGATATAAACCTCCAGCCATGTTATATGGTGGGCTACTGAAACATAGTTTAGCTTTCTCGTCTCCCATTAATTTTGAAATGTCTTGTTCTTTTGTGCAGTCTCCACATAGTAATTTGTGTTGTCCTAGTTCCCAGACATCCCCAGTTTTTACTTTGTATTTTGTAGTGGCCAGAGCTTTTGTCATATCTAAGTCATCTTCTCCCAAGCCTTCTTTTTCTACCGAAGCAATAAACTGTACTAAATTCTTGTCATCACTGCCTAAAAGTTCTTGAAATTCCTCAAACTTGTTTTCCATTAAAAGAAATTTAAACTCTTCCTTATCAAGCTCTTCATCATGTTCTCCTCTAAGCTTATTTAAAATTTGGCGAAGCATACGCCTATCAACTTCGCTTACTTGTAAAGCAATAACTGGTACTTCCTTATACTCAAGCTCTCCTGCAACTTCAAGTCTATTCTGACCATCAGCTACTAAATAATCTTTGTTAGTAATTATTGGAACAATAAACCCAAATTTCTTTATACCTTCCTTCAAAGCTTTCTTTTGCTTAGGAGTCATCCTGTTCGGGTTTTTACCATCTACTTTTAATTTTTCAATAGGCACGAGTACTACTGGGGGAATTTTGATTTCTACTCCAACTGTATCTTCTACAAATTTATCCATGTCTTCACTCATAAACCAAACACCACTCGCTTTAACCCAAGTTCAAGCCTTACTCTATCTTCTTTCTCAGCCCAACGCCACAAGTTTCTAGCATACACTCCTCCACAAGGAATTGCAACAACTTCACAAACAGGCTTATAAAAATTTAGAATCGATTCAACAAAATCATAATCTCTTTTATCTTGAACAACAACAGAAATCTTATCTGTTCTTCTGAGAGTTTTTATTAAATCATAATTATTAAACTTCTCCATTCCACTAGAAGGCGCTTTCAAATCAAGTTTAATGTCAGCAAGCTTTAAAGCTGCATGACCCGTCCAATTAATTGTTCCGTTTGTTTCTAATAAAATATCTTTCTTTTCCTTAAACAGGAGGCTTACAAGTTCTTCAACGACTTTAATTTGAAGTAACGGTTCACCTCCTGTAACACAGACTTTTTTTGTAGGACATTCTTTTACTTTTTCAATAATTTCTTTCAAACTCATGTTTACTCCAGAAACTAAAGCATTAGGTTCGTTGCATCGATTACATTTTAGGTTACATCCAGTTAGTCTAATAAAACAAGTTAGTTCTCCTATGTTGTTTCTTTCACAAGTTATTTCATTAACTTTTAATTCACTAGGCGTTTTTTTGATTTGCATAGTAATCTAATATACTAAGTAGTATTTAAAACTATGTAAAAATAAATGCAAGAGGCAGGATTCGAACCTACAGCCCCGCGGGAACATCCCAGAAATAGTACTAAAACTATTTCACTCCTGCATCAGCCCAACTTAATTGAGCCGACATTCTAGTGACTATACTAATTATATAATCCTCTTACTCTCGTAAGCATTAACTACAATTCAAATCACTAACCAGTGCATTCAAATCAACTACTACTGTTCTTAACTCTCTAATATCTTCCTGTTGCTCATGAACAACTGCTAATATTACATTACGGTAATTGTATAGCTTATCAATCATGACATCTTTCTCATCAAGAATATTGTTCAAGCTCCTAGCCTCATCTCTTACTAAACTATTACAAATCTTTTGCTGTTCTTTCACAATACCATTAGATTGAACATCAGTCAAATTAATAACATCAGGCACACCATCAGCACTCCGGTATCCAACAAACCAAGCACCAGCAACCAAAATTATTAATACAACAATTGCTATGACTACTAAAACATCTCCTCTTTCCAAAATTTCGTCTAACATTTCTTTCACCTCCTATTTCTTTCCATTACTACGAGTAGTAGAACAACTAGGATTTCTTCCTCTATTAGCTCTAACACCACGACCACTACCATCTCTTTTAGGACTATTATAAACCATTATTTCGCCTCCTTTACAAAATCAACTAAAAACCACACAAACATGATGGTACAAAAAACTAACACAATCGGAAGCACAATACTTTCTATCAAAGCTTCTCCAAACTCATTAACAGTAACAACAACTCTCATGCTTCCACTAAAAAAAGCAACAAAAAAAGTAGCCACCATTAAATAACTCCAACCAAGAGCAAAAGCAAAACCAATTAATTTTAAAACTTCTTTATCCATAACAAAAATCACGCCTAACAATAACCCAAACTTCTTAACTGTTCAAAAATATTAGAAGACTCTTTATCCTGAGCTCTACCCGACCTTTCAAGCTCCTTAGTTACTCCAAGCTCATCAACAATCTCATCCAAAGACACCGCATCTGAAACAACAGGCTCACAACAACACTCACAACCAATACTCCGATATCTTTTTCCATTCTTAGAAGAATAAAGACTAACCATCGGAATATTCTCTTGCCTAATATACTTCCAAATATCTTGCTCACTCCAATGAAGCAAAGGATGAATTCTAACATGGTTCGTATCTTTTCCAAAGTCAATGTCAAACAAACCCCAACCACTCATCTCAGTATCTTGCAAAGCTTCAAGCCCAGAGTCTCCGCCAATTTTTTCTCTAGCAACCTTCCAATGAAACTCTTTATCTCGTGGCGAGAAATATCTTTCCTTAGCTCTAATTCCATGCTCATCTCTCCGGATTCCAACAAACAAACCATCAAACTTTTCTTCCTTTAAAAGATTCTTTAAAGCTTGTGTTTTTCTTTCAGTACAACAATTAAGAGTATTATTATTCTCCGGGCCATGAACAGGATTTTTTATTGTAGCAATCCTCAAATCTAAACCCCACTCTTTTACATACTTATCACGAAACTCATAAATTTCTTTAAACTTTTTATGCGTATCAATATGAACCACAGGAAACCTCACTTCCCCCATTCCAGCCTTCCTCGCAAGCCATAACAACACTGTTGAATCTTTTCCAATACTCCAAAGCATAGCAGGATTCTTTAACTGCGCCATAGCTTCTTTAATAATATAAATACTTTTTTCTTCTAACTCTTTCAAACTCATTTAAACCCCCCCAATTATTTCATTCCACACACTAAGTTCTCCATCAATTACTGCAAGTTCTTCATGTCCACATTCACTATTTCTATTTTCTAATAATTTATTTAAATATTTTATTTTTGATAAAGCAAAAGCATTAATAATATCTACTTCTCTTTGTCGCAAATCCAAATCAGTAAATACATTTAAACTCATTTTTCAACACACTCTTTATGAACAATAACTGCTAAACTAGTATACCCAGAATCATTAAAATTTTTCATTTCCTCTTTAGATTGAATCGATCTTAAATCAAATTCTTCCCCAATCTCTATTTTCTTATGACATATAGCACACCTAGTAAGTTCTCTATAATTATCATACCTTTTTTTACTAGGAAAATCACTTTCTTTTACTCTAAACTTTCTCCATTCACTCATCATAATTCCTCCTTTAATAAATAAAAACCACAAGCAGGACAAACCCAAGCCAACTCTAACTCAGTCATTTCTATTCCACAATTCCCACAACTCAATTAACCACCTAATTTATTAATTTTTCAACAAACTCCTTATCAACCGGAACCAAAACACCCACACTCACAATCGAACAAGGATAATACAATTCCTTAGAATAAATATTTTCCTCCTTCTCCGAATTCGTAACCTCTATAGCAACATCATTATCCAAAACATAAATATCAGCTCTAGCCAACTTATTACCAAACCTAGCCTCTGTAACAAAATGCTTTCCAAGTTCAAGCAACGAATAACAAATCCTAGCCTTTTGCAAATAATGAGTAATACTCTCATTCAAACCAAAACAAACCACGTTCCGATGAATAACAAACGCCTTCTCAAGCTTTTGAAGATTCTTGTTTCGCAAACTAAACAAGTCAAGTTTATTCATACAACCACGTTCCAATATCTTTTAGGAACACCAGCATCTTCTAAAGCCTGCTTTCGTCTTTCATATCTTTCTTTTTTAGATATTTGCCAATGACTATGCGTCCCCATTTACTCCATCTCCTAGAATTCTTTCAATCATTTTCTTAACACCAACAATACTCTTCTCAACATCCTGCTCTTCACTCAACTTGCCATCATCTTTCCAATGCAACCAAAAACCATCAGTATTATGCCGACAAAAATTAATACTCATTCCATGATCAGAAACAATAAGCATTTCATCCGGCTTAAAAGCATCAAAAGTATCCTTCAAAAGAATTTCACTCTTCCTATAAGACTCCAAAAAACTTTTTTCACTCCCAAAATGCCCCATACGATCCAACTGCATAAAACCAAAAAACAAAACATCAACCCCCGGAAGCTTTTTTGCTAAATCAAGTTTACTCCTATCCACCTCAAGACCTTTTTCCAAAATAAACTCTTCCTTCTCCTTACCACTTAATTCTTTTAAGTCTTCATAATTATTTAAAACATCAGGACAAAAATCAGTAACCAAAGACTCATCAACACCAACAGACCTCAAACCAGTTGCCACTTCTTTATTAGGAACAGGAAAACCACTAACAACCCAACCATTAACACTCCGTCCATTAGCAGGATAAGTCAAAGGCAAAGTCATCAAACCCCACCTCAAATCCTGTCGCTCTTCAAAAACAGTAGAAACCTTTAAATCCCCCCAATTCTTATGCTCTAACAACCAACCACCTGTAACAATCCCATGCTTCCCAGGAGTAACACCAGTATAAATCGTCGACCACATTGGCCCGGTATGAGGCAAACCATCGTTAGAATGAATGCTCTTTAAACAACCCCAGTTACTTTTATTTCTCCATTCTTTGAAGAAACCGTGTTTTTTTATTGTAAAATAATCCGCAGCATCAAAACCTACAATTAATAATTTCAAGGAAACACCTTCCATACTTTTTTCTTGAAGTCAGATATCTCTTTTGTAACAGGTTTTATTTGGTCTAATATTACTTCAAATTCTTTTAATGAAAATTTTTGTATTTTTGGAGTATCAAAAGACTCATATTTTCCATCTTCATCTTCAAAGTTATTGGCTAAAACAATTAATATTTTAGCATCTTCTATTTTTTTCTTTTTCATTTTTTCAACTCCTTTTTTTTCTTTAAATCTTTAATCATTTGTTTTAACCAAATCTCCCCAGCTTTCATTTGCATATTTTTAATATGCTTTTTACAATCCTTACAAACTTTCCACACATCATCAGAATCAAAATTTGGATTACTAATTAATTCTGTTCCTTCCTTTTCTCCACAAAAATCACACTTACTCATTTTTTACACCTTCCCAACAAAGTAGGCAAACCAATATTCATAACACTACCATCACCTTGAATCCAATCAGGACAAGAAAACTCATCCCGAAAAACATCAACAAAAACACTCCCACCAACTTTTTCTAACAAGGTTTTTAAAGAACCTTTATTATACTTCCTCACATGCTCCGGCTCTACATCAGGCCCAAGACAATCATTAGGAACACCCACAATCACCCAACCGCCTTTCTTACAAACTCTAACACACTCTCTTAAAAGCATTCTTTCCTTCTCAACATGTTCAAACATTTCTGTGGCAACTACTACATCAAATTCCTCGTCCTCAAAAGGCAAAGGAGGAACTTGTGCTAAAACACACTCCATTCCTTTCTTCTTAACAATTTCTACAGCAACCTCGCTAATTTCTACCCCAGTACAAGTATTACCATTCTCTTTTAATTGACTAAGCAAAATTCCAGCCCCACAACCCACGTCCAAAACCTTTTTACCACTCCCAACAAAAAACCTTATTCTTCCGAAAGCTCCTGGATATCTTCTCCAAGTATTATTTTTTTCTCTCTCCCAAACTTTTTCGTAATATTCTTTACCTTGTAACATTCTTAATCAACCTCTTTCTCTTTTTTTCTTCAAACCATGCTTTATCTGGACATTGAATTAAACCTTTAAACCTACTCGGCATCAGAAATCAACTCTCTAACATCCTTCAACAAACCCAACTTCAACTCCCAAGACTCATCTCTTGGACGCCCATCACGATCCTTCCAAACGTAAGTCTTACCTTTCAACTCAACATTACTAGACAAAACCCAACCCAACAAACAAAGCCTACCAAGCTCAGGCAAAGGATAAGTAATCTGATAACCAAGAATATTCTCCTTCTGATCAAACGCACCTTTAAAAGTACAAAACAAAAACGCATCAATCCTATCCTTCTTCCTATCAAACTGACGCTTATTCAAAGTAATCTTAGGTTGTTTCGTATAAGAAGAATAACCAACCTTTTTAACATCAACTCGTAACCCACGAATTTTTAGATCATAAATATCGTTCTTTTTAGGAGTAAACTTAGGAAAAGGAGTTTCAAAATACTCGCATACAACACATTCAGCAATAAAACCGAAAATATCTGCTTGCAACTCATTAGCTCCACCCAAATTAAACTTATCAGGAAACCTCAACTTGTCACGATAAACCTTGACCCCAAGTTTGAAACCATGTTCTACTGCTTCTTTAGAAACTGGAATAACTAAATCAGTTCTTTCCATAAGCCTCAACTACAAGTCTTTTCCCAAAAATCTTTATTATCAAATCTTCACTATTTTCTTTCAAAGGAAAACTCTTATCTTTCAATACTTTTGCAGGTACTAAAATATAATTTGAATCTCCTATTTTTTGTATTTTCGTATTACCTATCTTCGCCATTATTTCTCAACTCCTTTATTTTTTTTCAGCCTCATGCTTAGCCTTCTGCATCTCACGCATCTCACCCAACTCAATCATCTTAAACTCATGCCCCAAAATAATATTCAAAGGACGCTCCTTCCTACGCCAAAAAGCCTCCTGCGCCCCAGCATCAACAAAACACATTTTTAACAAACGCAACTCCTCAATACTCGCAGAAAAATCCTTGTCCTCGTTCAAAATTCTCGCCAACTCAGCCTCTCTCGACTCCCGATTCTTAAACTCTGAGTTATTAGTAATCAAACACATCCTACTAGACTTAACCTTTTCAAGAACTCTCTCAATATCTTTAATCTTATCATCAAGCCTCGCAGCTTCAATCGTAGCCAAATAACAAAGGTCAGAACAATCCATGTTCCACAAAGCTAACTGGTTCAAATCAAGTTTATCTAAATCAATTATCGGAGTTTCTTTAGTTTTTTCTTGTACTCGTTTGTCTATTAACAATTTTTGTGTATAATCCATTATCTTTTCACCCAATCCATCTTAAATTTTTTTTCTTCCCATTCTAATTCTCTCCGTTTAATATCATACATTGATCCAATAGCAATAAGCAAGATAAAAAATAAAACAACAACTAAAAAAAGTTCATTCATTTTTTAGCCTCCTCAAAATTTAGATCCGCTTCAATCTCATCCTTAACCTTCTTCAAAGTAGAAACCGGAACCAAATCCCCAGCAATCTTATCCTTCGCAACAGCATAATACATCATAGTATACTCCCAAGCATTACTACGCCTAATACTCTTCTGAACCAAAGTATCTCTCTGTTTATCGTACTCAAACTTAGAATTCCAATAATCATCCTTAGACTGACCAAAAGACTTCTTCTCACCTTCCTGCTGAGGAACACCACTCTCAAGAACCTTAATTTCGCATTCCTTCAAAATATTCTTGAACTCTCCACTCAACGCGTACTCAAAACTAACTTTATCCCGCAAAGCAACCGCATCAAGTTTCTTATTCAAAACAGTACTAGAAAAATCAGTCATACCATACTCTTGCCCATCAACAGTTATCTTAGTTCCAAATAACTTCCAAGCTTTACCACTCTTAGTTACTCCATCTTTAAGAACTTTTATTTCCTCAATACCTGTTATTACTCCTTCAATTATTGCCATTATTTCCATCTCCCATATAATTTAATAATATTAAATATAGCACCTAAGTACTATATAAACCTACCCATCTACTCTAAAATCACATAGGCCCCGTTTTAGTTTTTCCTTTAATAAAAGACACCCAATCTCTCCTTCCACTTCTTAAAAAATCAATCACATCTTTTTCACTCCAAGGCAAATCTATTTCCATAACTTTATCATGAATAAATTTTTTCTCTTCAAACGAAAAAGTTTCAGGAATATTACGATATTTACACCAATCAATAACATTTCTTCTATAACTAGAACTTAATGAACGAATAACCAATTAACCACCTTTCCTCACTTACTCCCATAAAGCCTGCCTAAATCAGCTCCTTGTTTTCCACGACCTTCAATCCTAGACCAAACCTTATCCTCATAACCACACCTAGGACACAAATAAACATCAAAATTATAAACACAAAGTTCATACTGCACATGCTTATTCCCACGATAATCCATTTTAACGCGAAACCCAAGTTTTCCACACTTCGGACAAAAATTACCTTTCCTCTGTCTAACAGGATCCAACATTTTTCTCCTCTGCTTCCATTGACCTAACCGGTTTTTCCAATCTCTATTAATCGAAGCTAACAACCCACCACTCATTTTTGTTGTCCTCCTTTAAATGATTCCTCAACCAACCCAAGCTTTCTAATTGAAGCAGGTTTAATCTCATTATCCTCTGCATTTAATTTATTACTTTTCAAAGCACTACACAGATAACCATGCTCTTCAAAATAAATTTTATTCTTCCCAAAACAAATAACATTCTCCCTTTTAACAATCATTTTTTAGTCTCCCTTTTTCCATTCCGTTTCTAATAAATATTGTTTAGCATTTTTCATAATCTTTTTAAAATCTTTTTTATCTCCAAGCCAAGCATTGTAAACTACAAACTGAGCTAAAAAATCTATTGTTTCATTTTTATTCATCATAAATCACCTTTTGTTTTCTTTCTCCTTCACAAAATATTCTTTCCTACTACGTTTAGGATTTTTACTACAAACTTGAATAATTGCATTTTCAATAAAATCTTTTTTATCCATATTCATTTATTCCACTTCCTTCTATTAAAATACCAAATAATAATAACAATTAAAATTCCAAAAACTAAACCAATTAAAAAATTAGATTGTAAATAAAAAGCATAGTCCTCCTGAACAAAACCAACTAAACTATTACAAACATCCAAACTAATATTATCCATCTACATCATTCCCCATATTAATCACCATATGCTTTATAATTCTCTCAGCTTTTCATCCCTTTTTGCTAATAACTTTATTTCATTATCTTCTTCACAACAATCTAAAGCATCTTCAAGAGCTTCATCTTCATTTGTAAAACTTCTTTCTAAAGTGTATTTATTGAACCAAGCTTCTCCTTTTCTGAAACATCCTTTTATTGCTTCTTCAAGTTTCTCCCCTTGAAAAAAGATTATATCATTTTCTTCATCTGGGAAAAAATCGTCTTTCTCAAATAAAAAACCTTCTTCTTTCCAAATTAAATCTTTGTATTCCACATTACCATTCTCCTTTTCTAATTTCTTTAATGCTGTATATGAAGTATTAAACATTCTTCTTTCATCAGAAGAAAGACGACAGTGATTTGTGTATTTACCCCACACTTCCCAAAAAGCTATTGCAAAACTAATTTGCTTCTTTGTCAATCTCTTGTACTGTTTCAAATTCCAGTGAATTGGTTCAAGATTCTTTTCCATAATCATCATTCTCCATATAATTCATCTTAGGCTGTTTTTCTCCTTCATGTTTTCTAGTTCTTTATGTTTTTCTTTTGATATATATTCAAAATTATTAATATCTAAAAGTATTTCCTTTGATAGTCCTTCTCTTAAAGGAATAATATGGTGAATTTCATAACCTACTCTTTTTTTTATTCCAGCTCTTTCTAAAACAATACCTGATAAAAACCAAGCAAAATATTCTAACCTATTTGTTTTATCAAGCCAATCATAAGCATTTTCAAGATTATTAAAACCTTTAATCTTGTCCTTTACTTGCTTAGCTGTTAATTTATCTACCACATAATCACCGTATATTCTTACTTTTCCTTTACCTCTTCCTCACAATCTTCAATGATTTTCTTTAATCTTGAATCTGCTTGTTCAACTGTATATATCAAATCCTTTTGTGTATACAAATGACAATTAGCACCATTCATTTTTCCTTTAACCATTTCTAAACTATCCTTTATTTCTCTAATAAAATTTATTTCCCTTGCAATTCCTTTTAATAAAAAATCTTCTACTTCCTTTCCCATAAATTACACCTCCAGATGCTTGATAATATTACTTTTGCTTTGCCTCTTCCTCACAAAATATCAACTAATTTCACCACTTTTTTTTTAACTGGGGGCACAATTTGAAAGGAAGTATACCACTACAAACTCTAAACAAAAAAGCCCCCAAGCTAAACATCACTTCTTAAACTTCTCAGGTTTCCAACCCGGCTTCTTCTTCCACTTACCACTAATCAGATAAGTTTGTTTGGTTTTTGTTTCAACAATTTCATCTACCTTAGCTCTCTTAAAAAATTCTGTTTGAGAAATCCACTCGTCTTCTTTTTCAAAGTCTCCTTGATGAACCTCTTTCTTACCACTAAAATATTTGATACTGTTTTTTTCAAAAGAAATAGACTTGCTTTTAATAGCCTTTTTAATAACTCTAATTAATTCTTTTTCTTTAAGCCTAACTTCTCTCAAAGTTACTACGCCAGTACACCTGCCTACTGAATAAAAAGAACAATCAATCCATCGTTTAACTGTCTTCATTTGCAGATAAGACTTCCACATAAACTTTGTACTATCATTTGTTTTTGCTAAAAATTCAAATCCTTTTGGAAAATTATTTTTTATCATCATCTCGCCTCTATCATTACTCGCAAAGCATGATTCCTAAAACCTTTCTCAACCCAAGCAACAGCCTCACTCAAATACTCAAAGTCCATTGTTTCAACTGTGTCTTTGTATTCAACACTCGCACCAAAACTCATTTTTTAGCCCCCGGGTTTTTTACTCTTGGAATCAAATCAACCAAAGACTGTCTTTTATCAAAAAAAGATTTATCATTATTTCTCCCAAGATAATAAGCATTACTAAGAGCTCTTCTAAACCTTTGAGGAGTCATTCTTTTCCAATCATTATTCTTCTTTATTAATCTAATCAAGTTTTCAATTTCAAAAGTCTCTCCTCTAGCACAATCAACAACATCCGCAGAACAATATTCTTCAAAAGCTGTAAACCCACTTTTCAACTTACTCTTATCAGCTAAGGCCCCATATACTTTAAGCATAAACCTTTTCTCATCTTTTTCTGATATCTCATTCGACTCATCAGTCACAACTTTAAGTCCAAGTGGTTTACCAACTTTATTAATTAACTTTATACCTTCATTTGTAATCATTTTCCCACCAACCCCGCAAGTGTTCTGCTTTTATTTACACCAAATTGTAATCTGTAATGCTCTCTAACAGCATTCATGTTTATTGGTTGTCCATTAGTATTCATTCAACCACCCAAGCAACCGCATCGCCCAGGTCTTCAAAGTCCATTGTTTCAACCTTGTCTTTGTACTCAACACTCGCACCAAAACTCATTCTTCCACTCCTTTATTTTTAATAATCTTCCAAGTCTTCTTACAACCTTCAACAAGAGAAGCATCATTTCTCATAACCGCGCCCATTACAGTAGAATAAGAAGCATCTATTAACTTAGTTTCAATATCTTGAAAGTATTTTTCTTCTCCTGCTGCAAATTTTACTAAGTCCTCTAGATAAATAATTTCTTTTCCGTTTTTAATTTCTACATTTTTATCTAAAAACTTTTTAAAAGCAGTTTTATCTTTCTTCTCACTCATTCTCCCACCAACCCAACAAGAGTCCTAGAAACATTAACCCCGTGCTTTAATCTATAATGTTCTCGCACAGCATTCATGTTTATTGGTTGTCCATTAGTATTCATTCAACCACCCAAGCAACAATACCTTCACGATCAATAAAACCACAAATCCTATCAATATCACAATCCTTAGCTCTCACCATAACCTGCTTAAACACATCACTCATTATAAACACGCCCATTTATTTTTCTGTTCAAATCATACCCACTAGTTTTAGTTGTAATCCTAACACAATCATAATTTTTAAAACACCCATTTTGACAAGTAGCATAAACACTATTATTTCCTTTCAAAGGCTTTTTACAAACACGACAACAAAGTTTACTATTAATAAACTCACTATGTGCAAGCCTTAATTCTGTTCTATCTATTACATCACTCATTTGCTCACCTCGTGAACATACTTAAAAGTCCTCTTACCAAAACTAGCCGTTCTCTCTTCCTCTGTCATATCCGCTTCCGAATTTTCTCTTAATTCTTTTTCTCTACTTTCCATCATACCATCTCCAATTTTAATTTAATTTTATATAATATAACAATGAACTAAGTCATATATAAAGCTTTCCCCAAGCCTAGTTTTAGTCATACAACCCACTCCAAAGCTTCCTAGGAACCCCATCAGCAATCAAAGCAGCTCTTCTTCTTCTGTACAATTCTTTTTTTGATATTTGAAAATGATTACTCATCGCTTCACCTCGAATTCTAGCACCCAAACAAAAGGATTCCAATCAACATCAATATCAAATAAACTATTATGACAAAAACACTTTTTTGGAATTTTATCATAATTCAATTTAAAAAATTGTGGAAAAAAGTCTTGTCTATTTTTGTATCCTTCTCGCTTAGCATCAGCCTCACTAATATCCAACAACTTTTCTTTCCTAATAGACTTTATCACAACACGCAACGGTTTATTTATATGCCAAGTTTTGTCCTCTATTAAAGAACCAGCTTCATTATCATTTACAAGTATTTTACATTTTGGGCAGTACCACAAACACTTCCGACCTCTTCCAGGACAAACAGCATAATCCTTACCAACCTGCCACTTAATTCTTCCAGGATAAATATTGTTCTTTAAAATCATTACAGAATTACCAAAATCCCCAGGTCCAATTTCTCCTTCTTTTACAAGTCGCCTAGTATACGTTTTAGTTCCAGACAAAATATTTTCAATAGACTTCTCCGAATAAATCATTTTTTCACCTTCTTTATTTTTAAAGTAGTTTCTTCAACAGACTTTATTAACAAATCTCTCTCAATCTCAAAATCAAATATTTTTTCATTAATAATACAAAGCTTATTATTCAAAATCTGTAATTTTCTCTGCTCATCAGTAACATGATTTTTTGCTTCTTTTAAAATAACAGCTCTCAACAAATCAGAAAAATTAGTTGCATTAGGATTAATCTTTTTAATATTAACAAGTTCTTCATCAGTAACTCTAAACCTAATCGTGTTTTTCTTTTTTTCCATTCCCATCGTCTCCTTTCATTTCATTCCGTTCATTCTTAGCTTCCATTATTTCAACATCATTAAGCCAAAGTTCTTCTCCACGTATCGTTTCAAACAAAAAATCTGAACCATCTACTTCAACAAGTTTTCCTGTGTATGTAGAAGTCCTGGTTTTTATTTTGTATTCTTTTCCAATAATTAGTTTCTTCATTTCATTTCAACTCCATTTCATTTCAAAACCTTTTTTTTTAAAAAGTTCATTAATCTAATGTATTACATATATATATATCTTTCTATTCTAATTTGTAGCACAAATTTGTAGCACAGCGTGGCACAGGCTACAAAAATAAAAACAATAAAAATAGATATGAATAATAATAATAAAAATCAGATATAGCTATGACTATGAAAATACTATAATCTGAAGTTAATATAAATGTTTCTTCTTTCTTTTTGTAGCACTTTTTCTTTCTTGTTCCACAAACCAAGTTACTAAATTAGTTATTAACGATATTAGAATTAGTTTGCTTACTATTATTTGTGGCACAGGCTACACTGTGCTACAAAAATAGGCTACAAAAACCTATTTTAAAAAAAGAATTTCCGACCAACCAACCACTTTTCTATTTATAACGCAGCTACAGCAAATCCAATTATTGAATTAACTACAGAGATAACTATAACAACACCACCAACTACTTTAACAATGTCGTCCATATCTAATTTAAAATCCATGTCCTGCACCTCCTTTACTTTCAAACAAAGTAAATATAAACGGTCTCTTCTTTAGCTTTTTACCCATTACCAGTAGGCTAATCAAAAGAATAAACACTATGAAAACAAGTATAATAACAATTTGAACAAGTTCCATAAAGAAATTCCTCCTAAAAAAAGCTAAGTGGCTCTAAAAAAGCCTCCTCACCCACGGTTCTTTAAGTAATTTTGAACCATCTTTAAAACTGCTACTGCTACGACAGGCGCGCCATACCCAATACTCGGGTCTAATTGAACAGCCCAGCTTAACCAGCTTCCAACTCCACCTACTAGAAATACTTGGATTCCTTTCCATGCTGTTATTTTCCAATCATACATTTATTTCACCTCTATGCTAAGAATGGTTGTAAAACCAAACAAATACCAATTAACCCCGATAAAACCCCAACAGATAAAATTGCTCCTTGAGCACGAGAAATAGACTTAGTGTTCACGTCAGTTTGTTTTTGTACTTTTACTATGTCTTCGTGATACAATTCAAGCTTTGCAATAACCTCTCCGCGAAACTCATCTACTTTGCCTTTCCAAACATAGCCACCGTTTCCATCAGAACCTAGTTTGGGATGCACGAATTAACACGCTCCAAAAAAATTTGAGGAGCTTTCAAAAGCTAGAATAGAATTTGAAAACATGGATTGGAGTCCAACTGTTTTTCTTAGTGGGTTATTGGGGTTGATTACAATTTGATATTTAACAGGTATCGCTAGCTCCGTACATGAAAGCTCCATAACCATAATTAACACCCATTCTCCTATTTAATCCTTTTGTTTCTCCTATATTTCCTCTAATCCAATATATTCACAAACCCAATTATCCGCAAAAGCTTCTGCTAGTCTTTCCATTTCTTCAACATTAATATCCGGTGCTTTAAATCTATAAAAATGATGTCCTATTTCATGCAAACAAACATGCACACTTTCTTCAACACTAATGTTTTCAACATAAATAAATATTGATTGAGTATCATAATTATATAGCCCAGCCACTCCAAATTCAGGTCTTTCACACCTAGAATTCATCCAAGTAACAACATCATTTTCTCGCATTTCCATGCTTAAAGCAATAGCAAAATACAAGCAAAGCATAGTCAAAATTATGCTAGTACAAATCCATATTTTTTTTCGCATGACAAAATCACTTTTTATTAAAAACCTTGCCTTCAAACTTTTCTTTTACTACTTTAAGGCTTTTTTCTTTAGAAACAACTTCATCTTCTAAAACTCTTTTAATCTGAGTAACAAAACGAGGCTCTCCATTTATTTCTTCTTCCCAATTATTATTCTTAGGAAAACCAAACTTTCGCCTATCCCCAGTATCACTATACTCGATTTCTGCTTCAAAAGAATTTCCTTTATCAATTATTTCTCTTAACTTGAATTCTCTAACCATTTTCTCAATCCTCCTTTAAACATCAAGACTTGATTTAAGCTTAACAACCGCACTAACTAAATCTGGACTCGCAGAACTCGGATCTACTCGTACTCTCCAAAAACCAATAACATCCGGATAAACTCCACCATTACTAATATCTACATTCGTATCCAAGGTTTTCCCAGTATTAAGAACACTGTGCTTATTATCCCAATTACTTGTCCCAGTATTCCAAAAATCTAAATAAAGACTAACTTGAGCAGAATTAACACCAGCCGCATCATCAATATCGTCTCCAATTACTACATTATGTTTATGACTAGCAGCATTTCCAGAAAGACTTGGATCTCTATTATTATCATCAACATCGGCTATTCCTGTTTGAACTCCGGTCAAAGCAGAAATAGTATGAGAATGAGAAGGAAACACAAAATAAGTAGGATAAACTGCAGCAATACTCCCACTCGGAGTAGCTCCACCTATGGCTCTAATTTGAAAACTATTATTACTCCAAGTAGAATCTATAGGAAAAGTACAAAATATCGTAGAATTTCCGGGCCAACCAGTTTCAATAGGTAAACCAGCTGAAGATGGAGAGTAAGAAGAATCATTAACATTTTTTGCTCTAATTCTTATAGTTGCTGTAGTTGCACTAGAACTAGCATTTGTAATCGCAACCATTATAAAACCAAATTCAAAAGAACTAGGCAAAGCTTTAGCACTTCCAAGTAAATCTACCCAACTCGTATTAACTGTTGCAGAATTAGAAGAACTAGTTACACTCTCGCTTATAGAACTTCTTGTTTGTGCATCAGAAGTTGGCGCACTTACACTATGCACATGTCCCCCATCACTAGGATTATGTTTATGTTGAACAGTACTCGCACCACTAACACTCGGCGCAATATTATCTTCACTAGAAATTCCAGCACCTAATCTAAAAGGATCTAAATCATAATCGACTTTTAAACTAATAACATTCAAACTTCCACTTAAATCGTACATGTCGTCTGTTACTTCAAAAACTACTCTACAAGGAGCACCATTTTTTGCATTAATTACATCTCCCCAAGCTAAGTAATTTCCTTGACTTTGATTCATAGCAGCCAAATTCTTTTCTGCTTCTTCATTTAACTTAGAACGTTTTAATAAATCTTCAGCAGTTTCTCTTTCACTCGTTCCTCTTACTTCAAAATAAAGATGTTCTTCATTTGTCAAAACAACTCTTTTAAAAGAAACAAGCCGAATCAAAGTATCGATTCCAAGCAACTCAGAATAAATAGTAAACTCATCTCCAAGCGAAAAACTCAGGTTAGAATTTATTACTTCAAACTTATAAACATTCCTAGTAGCTTGTTCAACAGTATACAATTGTTGCGCACGATCTTGACATTGTTGATTAGAACCAAGACTTTTATCAATAACACTTTTTTCTGGATCTCCTGGGTCCCAATCAGGAGCACCTGCTCCACCATTACCCCAAACTCCGCTTACTGGATTAGTTCCATATCCTGCTCCAAGAACAACTATTTTTTCAACTATCTCTGTATCATCTTCTTCTACACTCAAATTAACTATTTCTTTTCCATCCGTAAGAATAAATTGAGTTCCAGTTCCTCCTAAATGATCACTTACATCTAGCTTAGAATTAGCATCATCAAGACTCCAATCCTGCCCAGTCAACTCACATAACTTTGTTATTCCTTCCAACAAGTTCTGGTTTATATAAGTTCTATAAAAATTAACCGTTTGGTTCGCAACATTTCCTTTCCCGATAGCAGGTTGTTTAGCTAACAAGTTTGTTCCATCATCTGCTATTACTCCACTTGTATCACTAGCAGTCCAATCAGCATCAGGACAATTAGCATCACGCAACTTTTTCTCTCCCCAACCAATTCCTTGAAGTCTCAAAAAACCATCACTAGTCAAAGCAGTCTTCATTATCACTCCTTTTAATTCAAGAGTTCCATCGTCATAAAAATTTATGACATTTCCTTTAGCAAACCGAGTTCTATAATCACTAGTCACTCCGGCCAAAAAAACATCGAAATCTCTCACTCCGTTAAGAGGAACAGAATAAACTATTTTAGCATACGTCTTAACGCTTTCTATTACTCCGTCAGAATCTACTACATCAACTCTAATCAAATTTCATTCACCCAGTATAACTATAATGCCAAGAAGCCGTAACTGTTGCAGCAGCATCATTCCCAGTAAGTTTCATGCTAAAAGCTTGATCAGTTCCTTCTTTTAAAATCCAAGGCATTTGGTCTCCTTGTAAACTAATGCTTCCAAACTTTGCACTACTTTTAATTGCAGTAGCAATATCAAGAAACTTGAATGTTCCTCTTGTTCCTTCTGTTAAATAATATCTTGGATATAAATAAAGTGTTTCTCCAGAAGCAAGTCCTGTTGCTTCACTCCAAATTAGTTTATGTGGAGAAGAAGCATAATCACTTGTGTCTCCAATTTCAATCTGCGTAATGTTTGAACCGCTCGTATTAACTATTTTCCAAGTAACAAAAGCAGGAGCATTTCCAGGATTAGTAAAAGCACCTGTTGAACCGCCCGTAGTATCATTCAAAATTGTTTTAGAATCTCCTGTTGTTGTCCAAACATAAGTCCTTTCAGTAGCATCTTGTAAATAAGGATTAACCGCAACAAGAGTTCCAACATAATCAATAAAATTAGTTCTTTCTCCTTGAAGAGTCTCTCTAATATTTTGTCCTAAAACTTCATAATACTTATCGTCTTCAATCCAAAAACGCTTAATAGCCACATCTGTTAATTCTTCTTGCAAGTTTCTATAATACGTTCTTTTACTCGTTCCGTAAGTAGTTCCATTAATAATCATTACTCGAGGATTTGTCCCACCACTTCCATAAGCTATCGGAAGTTTTCCTTCCGCAATTTTTGTAATAGCAAGTTGATTTTCTAAAGGAAGATTAATTACTCTTGGATTCGTTTGAAACGTATATGCTGCTGAAGCATAAGCTACTTCCCAAGCTCCTATTTTCATAGTACCCATATTTTATCCACCGCCTATATTAGAATACCTTGTAAGCAAAGAATAGTTTTGGTCACTATTATTATATCCATGAACTTGATTATAAATTTTTACCGCTTCTTCTCTCGCATTCGATTCTTTGTTTACAGAAATATCTAAAGCTTTTCCTGTAGAACCTTGATTAAAACCTTCACTAAAAGCCTCAGCCATATCTAATCCTAGAATACCCATAGATAAACCTAAACCTTCAAGTCCAGCCCCAGCTCCTTCTCCAATACCTAGAATACCATTCCAAATAGCTTCTCCAAATTTACTCCAATCAAAATTCTCAATAAAATAAGATATTCCCCCAACCAAATGACCAAACCAACCAGCCAAAGCAGTAAGACTATTAGCACCCCAATCAAAAATAATGTCTGCTAAACTCTTTTCTCCAGTAAGAACATTATGTAATTCATCAAAAAAACCTTTTACTCCATTTGTAAGGTCTTCAAGAAATTCCAAAGCATTATCAATAGTACCAGTATCTTCAAGAATAGCCCAAACATCTCCAAGAACAGTCCAAAAACTTTGAAACGCTCCAACAACAGCTTGTATTACTCCTCGTCCTTTAGTATCCACAAAATCTACAAAACCACGAAAAGCATTTCCCACAGCTTCAAAAACAGGTTTAAGTTCTTGTCCAAGAACTCTACTCAACTTATCAAAATCAACTTTCATTCTAGCTAACACCGGAGCAACCTGTGGAGACAAAGCAGCAATTCCAAGAGCAGCAGCAGCAGCCCCAACAGCAACACCTAATAATCCTTTACTCAATCCTTTAATCGGACCCATGAGCCTTTCCATATCACCAAAAGATTCTTTCGCAACACCTTTAACTTTACCAAGGCCTTCTTTCATGCTTCCTAAACCGCGCGTAATACTACTCACGTCAATGCTTCCTATAAGCGAAACACTTCCAGCAGCAGCTCCTCCAAGAGCTCCTTTCAAGCCACCCGCAGCAGCTAACAATGGTAAAGCCATTATCTTTTCATACTCCTTGTCATTTTATCCATTTTCTTTTTCCTCTCTAAGCATTTAGCTATCCATACCCAATAGTTTCTTTCAACTAAAGTCATCTCTTCTATTTCTTTAAGCGATAAACCAAAAGCCATTTTTAAATTCATTTTTTTTATCAACGCAACTGCCTTCGGATTACTAACCATTTTTTGTCCTACAATCGCGTTGCTCAGTTTTTTTCTACATCGCTCTCCGAACCGTGCATAGAATGAATTTTTTTAAGTAATTTATTTCTTAATGCAGGATTTAGTCTTTGTAATAAAGAAATTCTTTCTTCCGGCTTAAGTTCCTTGAACTTTTTACCATTTTCTTCATAAGGCGCGTCTACTACACACTCTCGAAGAAACGCAGAGTTTCTTTTAGCTACATCTACTTTAACGCTTTCGTTTGGAGTTATAGAAATAAACTCGCTGCTAATCCTGTCGTAGTCTTCTCCTAACAGAACCTTGAGAACGAATTTTCTTTCTCCTATCTTTGCTTCTATTGCATCTTTACTTATAAAGTCTTCCTCATAAGTCATACTATCATCTCCTTTTAAGTCCAAGTTCCATAATCTGTTAAAGTATCTTTTGCTACAAAAGTCACTTCTTCTGCAACCCAATTAAGTGTAACTTGATTTATTCCATCTAAGTTAGTTGGATCAGGTGCTGTTGGAATCTTTAAGTCAACTATTGTGCATTCAAGATAGTCGTTTGTTCCTCTTGTTAATCTAACTGTGTTTGTTCCTGCTAGTGTTCCAGCTTCCCAAGCATCAAAGTAAGTGTCATCTTTTAGATTAATAACAAATTGTCCACTAAACTTTCTTGTTTGTGGTTGACTTTCTCCTTTAGCTCTATTCAAAGCATAGTTAGCATATCTTGCTTCGTTCAAATTATTTTCTATTGTAATATTTCCGCTTGTACATTCTACTACTTCTCCACTATCTAGTGTTAAAGTAACACTTCTAGGTTGAAATCCTTTAGTCAATGGTGCTACTAAACTTGTTGTGCTTGTTGCATTAGCAACTGTTGAAGCAAGTATTTCAGCACTACAATTACAAAAACCTCCAGCTCCAGAATCCCAAGACAAAGTGAACGAATTTATTTGACAACCTTTATAAGTTCTAACTCTATCTGTTGTTGCTTGTATTGCTCTTTCAAGATTAAAACTCTTAATGCCATCCGTGTTCGTAAAAGTGTGGGTTGATGGTGCACTTCCAGTATCACTTACTGTGTAAGCACAAACATGCTTCAATATTTTCCAATTCTGTGGAGCAAAAGTTAGAGTTCCTCCAAGAACTTGTTTTCCAAGTTCTCTTATATCAATATTTATTGACTCAGAACCAGCACCTCTCACATCCACAAGATCATTATCATTACTTGGTTCCCACCGCGCATCTCTTGCTAAAACAAGAGTCGGCGCTTTAGTCGCCCCAAACGTTGCTTCTGAATCTGAAATAGAAATCTGTTCTTTCTTTCCAATCAAAAATTCTACTATTACCATTTTTATTCCTCCTTAATGTCCTACATTCTCTCCCGACAACGTAAACTCTTGCTTATGTCTAAACGTTTGAGACTCTTCTTCAAAAGGCATTTCTCCAAACGCTGCTTCTGAATAATCATAAAGTTTTGGAAACAAATCATCTACATAATTAATGAATACTGCTTCTATTTGATGGCCTAAATAATCTGCTAAATCTTGTTCAGTATAATTTTTTCCATCATAAGTTTTTGAATAACCTTCTTTAGTCCAAACATCTACTTGAAAATGAGAAGTTTGATACATACTTGCTGAATGAGAACCAGCTCTTGTTCCAGTTTTATTAATTATTTGAATACTAATTCTAGGAAACTTTGTTTTTCCCATACTAGCAATAGGCATTCCTGGATAAATCCATTCTTCTCCTTTTGCAGAAGCATAATAAGTAATAACTACAGCATCACTAAGAGTTGCTCCTGTTAAAAGAGTAACTTGCTTATTCTTTAAATCAATAGTATAATCCTGCCACTTTTTCATTATAACACTATCCACAGTAACAGTTTTTATAGCTCTAACCAAGTTCGTAACAGTCGCAGGCGTTAATGTAAAAATAGTTTGTCCAGCTGTAGCCACAAAATTATCTGTCTCGCTAGTATATCTGGCTCTAGGATCAGTAAGTCTTGCTCTTAAATTTTCAGCTACTAATTCATCTGGCCGAACGAGAGTACTCAAAAAACCCCACTCCTTTCTTCACTATGCATTTCTTTTTACCTCTTGGATTTCTTTAGTCTAACTATTGTCAGAACACTTAACTATAAGACGCTTCTATTATTTAAGCTTGTGCTTTGCTTTGATTCTTGGTAAATCAACTTTAAGAATGAATTGTGTTATGACAATCTCTACAAAGAGTTATTCCATTATTTAAATCCCATAATTCTTTACAACCTAATGCTTCTTCTAGTGTTTTTATATTTCTTTCTTTAATAATTAAATAAAATTGTTTATAATAATGATGTGCTTCTAAATAAACTTTCTTTCCTTTATCACTTCTAACATTACATTTCTGACAAGTAAAATTATCTCTTTCAAAAACATTACTTCTCCATTTTTTATATACCCCAGAAGTTCTAACAGCATTATTTAATGGAGTTATTCCACCTTCCCAAAAATTACTTTCTTTTCCTTTTTTTCCAGTATTACCCAATTTTAAGCCTTTTAGTTGGTTTTTATTTGCTCTTCTACAATACATGGGATTATCCTTGCCAATTAATCTTTTTAATTCATCCTTCTTATACATTAATTTTCTTATTTCAGAAAGTTTAGGATTTTTATTTCCTTTAATAAAATGTGCTCTAGTTTGTCCTTTTTTAAATGTTCCAGAATTAGCAACATAACTTCCATTTTTAATCCTAGTAGCACGAGTTGATTCTACATTTTTTTTAACGCGATTATCTGAATCCTTTGTTAATCCTTTATTCCAAGCTGGTTTTCCTAATGCTCCTTTAGGAGAAATATGTACCTTACCACATTTTCTACATAGTCCATAATTATGACCTTTCATATATTAAATGAAAGCACAACCTTTTTTAAATCTATTTAAGTCCATTTTTTTTGAGTATTCTTGGAAGGTCAACCTTTAATGCTATATCTTTTCCGGGACGAAGAAAAGGATGAGCTTTCATTTTACTCGTTCCGAACTCTTGAAACACTCCATAATTTGTTCCATCGCTTACAGCAATCTCTCGTGCAGGCTTCATTGGAGTAGTATGAATACTAGCTCTAAGCCTTCCAGTGTCCACAGGAGCAAGTCTTTTAGCATGACCTTCAACTGCTAACATTAATTCTAAAAGCATTACTTCCAGTGTTTCTAAAGTATGTTTTTTTGTTCCAGCAGCATCAAAATTTATACTAGCTTTTAACTCCATTCTAGGCATTGTCTATCGCCCGCAAAATAAGTTTCCTAAAAACCTCAGTACTATCCCCAGCATACTTTCCAATAATCTGATCAACCAAATACTCATCACCGTTTCTTCTAGTAATATGATCTCCAGTTTCAATTTCAACTAAAACTCCTCTAATCTTATAAGCATGCCTAGCATAAGCTTTCATGTGAGAAGTAACACTAATCCCACTACCAACTAAATCACGATCTTTTTCAGTAATCGGCTGAATAATTAAAAGCAACTCAACAGTACTATTAGTTGAAGAACTAACATGCCCCATTTCATCCTCTACTTTACTTATTCTTTTCCAAGTAACTTGTTCTTCAAAAGGAACATCTGCAAGAATAGTAGCAAAATCTGTCTGCATGTTTGACAAGAATTCTTTTTGGTCACTAGAAATATTATCAACATACGAAACTGAATCAGTTAAAATCACAAACAATTTATTTGTTTGCTCTCCAGCAATACTAATAACATCACTCAAAGTCTTTCCAAGAACTACATTTAAATCTTCATTCAAAATTAATGCTTCGGAAATATTTCTTCCAAGAACCTTTACAATAGTTTCTTGTAATATTACTTCTTCTCCAAAACTCTTTAACAAATCGTTTGATTGTTCTTGAGCTAAAACAAGACTATCTTCTAGAGTTCGAGACAATTTCTTTACAATATTTTCTACAAGAGTAATAGAATCAAATTGTTGTCCTGCCAAAATCACATTTAAACTTTCTTGAATAACAAGATTTTCTTCAAAAGCCATGGAAATCTTTTTTGAAACATTATCAACTAAATTAACTGCTTCTTCAAAAGTTTTTAATCTTAAAAGATTAATGCTATCTACAAGAACCAAAGCTTCATTTAAAACAGTGTATAATTTGTTTGAACTACTAATTGAATCAACAAGACTAACAATATCAGAAAAACTTTTTGAAATCTTAGAAAACTTGTTCTCACTAATACTTGTCGAATCACTAATTATAAGACTAGACTCTTTAATAGAAGCATCTTGAATAACTAGAGCTTCAGTGAATTCTTGAGCATCATACAAAAGTGTACCATATACTCCTGAATCATATCCACCCATTTTAACATCACTCTCATCCAATAATCTTTTTTATCTTTTCTAATTCTATATCTCCAAAATCATTCAAACCAAAATTCTTTATTTGATAAAAAACATCATTATGAGGTAATCTCAAAGGTTTAACAAACTCTAAAGGAGTTATTCTTAAATTATAATGGTCTTCATAACCAAAGTTTTTTTCACTCGAAGCTCCCCACAAAACAATTGTTCTAGCTTTTGAATCCACAGCTTCTAACAAGTGAGACAAAAAACTATCGCAACAAATTGCCACATCAATTAATTTTAGAATACTGAAAAGCAAGAAATAATCTTCTTTACACTTCATAGTAAAATTCTTTGTATCATTAAAACCAAATTGCGAATTATCTTTTATTACAAAAATATTGTACTGGTCTTTAAATGTTATAACAATTTTTTTTACGAATTCTTCTTTCAAACTTCTATAAGACAAATCTTCTACTTCTTTATCATTATTTTTATTTCCGCCAGTAGTAGCGAACGGTTGAATAAACATTATTTTTTTGCCATTTGCTTTTTCAATAGCAATCCAATCAACTGCTTTTTTTAAATAAGCAGGATTCTCGAACACCTTTGGTTTAATAAAAACATCTCGTCCAGTAACAAGTTTATTGTATACTCGCGCAACATGGGTTTTTTTTGAATAAAAATCAAAATCATTATATGGTTCTACATTCACATATTCAGAATCCTTGATTTTTTCTTCAAAAATATTTTTATTACTCAAGTCTAGCACTTCAATATTTGGATTCGTGTCAAACAAAAAATCGTAAGGACTCATGACACAAACTTTTTCTTTAAGAGCAATATCATTTATTATCCCACTTAAAGCAATAGCTCGTCCAAGTCCTCCATCAATATTAATGACTTTTTGCATTAAATCACTTTATCCTCATTACCCAAACAATATTATGGTATACTGGTAAAATACTAAATGCACTTCCTGTTCCTGCTGAACCTGATGCTCCTGTTCCATCTGCTCCCGACGTACAAGTATTGGGGAAACAAGTAATCATGTCATCTCCTAATGCACATGATATAACTCCACTACTTGCATGCCCAGAACAAGTTCCAGTAACATCAGTGGAACAAGCAACCTTTACAGCACAATTACTATACCAATAAATAGCATGATAATGACAAATATCATGAGTGTGACTTGGTCCGGTGTGGGTGTGAGCAGGTAATTCAGTTGAAGTTAAAGTAACATTAGCACTTCCTCCAGTAGCTCCACTTGTAGAATTTCCTCTTAAAAAAGCATTATCTCCATTATAATTAGGAATCACTTGACCATTAAGAGGCGAATCTCCATCACTAAGAGTTTGTCCATTACATTCAACAAATTGAGCAGGCAATACAGGCGTTCCAGTAATAGTCTTTCCCCATGGAATAATTCCACCAATAGGAACTAATCCAGGAATAGCTACACCTTTCCAATTCTTAGTAGAATCAATCGCCTCACTACCACCAATATCTACACTAAGAGTATTAATCTTATGAGTCCCATCTTGTATATAATCATTTATTAAATTTTGTCTAGCCGAAGAAACTGGCGCCCCCGGACTAACATCGCTTAAATCAGTCATTTTTTCTTACCTCCATTGGTATAAACTTCTTCCTTTGGATCTTTCGGATTAAGACTTTCAACCTTAACAGAACCATTAGAAATAACCTTATATAATAACCTATTCATGTCATACAAATCAACCTGTTTAGCATGGCCCACAATTGCTTCACAATCAACAACCATTTTAAAACCAGCTTTCCTAACTTTATTAGAAAACTCGTAATCTTCAGACAACTTTAATTCGCCTGTCGGAGTATACTTGAATTTAAACCAAGGCGGCTTAATTGCTTCTAACACACTCCTATGAATTAACAAACAACCAGTGCCCACACCATCAACTTCAACAAGAGAAGTATCATTACTACCAAGCTCACTAACAGCAAGAGGACGATACCTAACTTCACCATTTCCTTCAACCTTCTTCATGATCAACGGAGAAGGAACACCTTTCGCCATTACAACAGTCAAACCACTAACAACCTTTTCTCCATACCCAATAAGTTTTTCTAGAATAAAACCTTTATGCGGAATCATATCATCGTCTAAAAACAATAACCATTCATGACTCGTGTTATTCAAAAAATTGTACACTATTTTGTTCCGGTTCGCGTCAACTGGTTGTTGATAATTAAAAAGCAAGTCCGGTTTAACTCCACCTAACTTTTTTTCGTCCAAAGCATAAAGCCATTGAACTAACCTAAAATCTACTACATTCCTATTCGTTGGTATCGCTATTTGTATCATTCCATCAATCTCCTGAACCGAGTTTTCACCCCGATTTCTTTATGAACTATCTTGTGACATTTTCTGCACAAAGTAATTCCATTACTAATCATAAACCTTTCCTTTGGAAAGTCTTTAAAATTTTTTAAATGATGAGCCACGATTTCTCGTCCTCTACACTTTTTTTTACAATGTTGACAGGTATAATTATCTCTTTTATACACTGCAAACCTCCAAGCATCATATTCTTTTGAATGCCTAATTTTTTGGAGTTCAGGTGTTACACCACCTCGCCAATTCCAATGCTTATCTCTAGACATTCTTTCGCTTAACCAAGGTTTAACTTGTCCTTTATTAGCTTTGCTAATCTTTTCCTTATGTTCTTCACTTAGCTTCTTTCCAAGCCAAGGCGTTGTAATATATGGTTTATGTCCTTTCTTAAAACCCACATATTCATCATCATGAGCTTTACGATATTCAATCCTACATTTTTTACAACAGAATTTTATTGTATCAATATACTTCCACTTTGTGAAAGATTTACCACAATTCTTACAAATTATTTCAACTTTGCCAAAATTATAATGGCATTCTTTACTACAGAATTTTACTGTATCATTCCATCTTTTTTGTGAAATCCACGGTTTTTTTATAAACCATTCTCCACAATTTTCACATTTCTTTTTTTGTTCCATACAATTTAATTGAGTATAAAAGTTATTATAAACCTTTAGTTCACTTCTATAATCAATCTATGTCAATTTTGTATGAAATTTCTAGCGAATCTCCTGATGCTACGTTTACTGCTGAGAATGTTTGTGCGGCAATCATTATTCCTGTTGCTGCTGCGTTTAGTACTCCTGCTTCTGTTACTGCTTTTGATTCAGTGAAACTAAATGTTTTCACGAATTGTGCAGTGTCTCCAGTTACGTCTGTTGTTACAGTGCTTGTTGTTGCTGTGTCTCTTGCATACTCGTTATTAAGTTGAGTGCTTGTTGCTGCAAAATTTGTTGTTCCAGTTCCAATTGCTACGTTACTAAAAGCTGTTCCAGTTCCAATTAACAGTTCTGCTGCTAATTCTTTTCCTTCGTTTACTACAGTCATCTTATCTACCTCCTTTTTAAGCTAAATTTTCTTCGAGTCTTTTTCCTTTTTGATTACTCACTCTTTTATGAGACTTTACTTTTCCATCCGGTCCTCGAAGAACCAGTTCAATTACTTGTCCCATTTTTGTTTTTTCTTTCTTCATCATATCACCTATATTTAGTATCATTCAACTATTTATATTTTTGCTTTTAAAGCTTTTAGTTCTGAAACACTTTTTTCATCCCAAACCGCTTCTTTTTCGTTTCGAATATATCTTTTTATTTCTGCTCCGCCAGTAACAAGGTTTTTTCTTGTTTGCCTATAACCACTTTTGTAAGCGTTCTCACTATCTTTTACTTCTATTATTAATTCTCCCATAACTAATTACCTCCTTATAATATTGTTGGTCTAACTCTCACACTATCTTTCATTTCTTTCCATTCAGCTCTAAGTTGAACAGCTGTTTCTCTCCACTGAGTGTAAGGTTCTCCTTTTTGAACATGCATATCTCCAAGGTTATAACCAGTGATTTCGTCAAACGATTGTCCAACTACTCTGGCCACAGCCATTAATGCACAACCTACTCTCATTGCTCTTTCTGCTACGTCCGGTACTTGTTGAAGAGTAACCATACTATCTGCT
>Ga0208769_1000144_pt1 | contig 37501 bp, 70 predicted proteins | sample AntAceMetag02UKC_FD_184768 | JGI IMG/M metagenome (GOLD analysis project Ga0208769, IMG submission 184768) | Saline lake microbial communities from Ace Lake, Antarctica- Antarctic Ace Lake Metagenome 02UKC (SPAdes) (version 2) | ecosystem: Environmental > Aquatic > Non-marine Saline and Alkaline...
TCTACTTATAAAACTTGTGTTATTGTAAGGAGCCAAACTGCTACAAATAACTTAATAAGACTTACTCATTGTATTATTACAACAAACGGTTCAGCCTCTGGTGGTCTTTCTCATGGTATCTCAGGGATTCAGACAACTACAAATTTAGAAATAGAAAATACTATTATATATGCAATTAGTAGACGAGCACTTGATTTTACTGGTTCTACTTTAACTTGTAAGAATATTACTGTTTATGATTGTTTGAATGATGGAATTTTTACATCTGCTGATTTAGTTACTGTTACAATTTTAAATGCCCTGGTATTTAATACACAAGATGATTTTGATGATAGAGGCGCTACAACTTATACAGTAACATATAGCGCATCTGATGATGCTCAAACAGGAACAGGAAATTTTCAAATAACACAAACAGCAAGTGATTATGCAGCTCTTGTAACAGATGCACCAAATGGTGATTTTTCTGTAAAAGATGCAAGTTCTGAATTATATAATGCAGGAACAAATACAGGCGCACCAAGTGATGATATAATAGGCACATCAAGACCACAAGATACAACAACTGATATTGGTGCTTTTGAGTTTCCAGTAGCAAGTGGCGGTTACACATTAACAGCAGACAGTGGTACATTTGCACAAACAGGAATCGCAGCAGATTTATTAAAAGGTTCTCTTGTAGGTGCTGACTCAGGCACATATTCTCAGACAGGTACAGATGCAAGCTTACTTTTTAATAGAAAAATAACAGCAGATGGTGGGACTTATACTCAAACAGGCTCAGACATATCATTTCTTTATGACAGAGTAATAGACATAGAAACAGGCGAGTATTTATTAACAGGTTCAGATGTAAACTTTGGTGGAGCAAAAACAATCTCTGCTGACTCTGGAACATATACTCAAACTGGTTTTGATGTTACGCTACGAGAAAACAGTCTTATAGATATTGAAAATGGCACGTTCTCTCTAACAGGAACTGATAACAATCTTAGTACAAATAGAATATTAAGAAGTGATAGTGGTAGCTTTATACATACTGGTTCAAATGCCACCCTAATATATGCTGGTGATATAGTTATTATATGTGATCCAGGAGAATATTTATGCGCTGGTGGCAATGCTGATTTAAGTTATAGCGGAGAATCAACAGGACTAAGTATGGTGAGTGATGTTGTTCAACCTGTTGTCAGAGATGTAGTCTGTGAAATTGTACGGTAATTAAAGGTGGATTTATGATACGAAATATAATAAGAGATGTGATAAGAGATGCTGTTGTTCCAATAGATGGGAGTTCAGGAGTTGGTGCAATAGAACTTGACCTAACATCATCAGCCAGTATAGAGGCTTGGCTAACGGCTTATTCAGGTTCATACGCTTGTTCAAGTGTAATATGGGTTAAAGACAATTTGGGAGTTTATAACGAGATACCTATTAATAAACCTGCGATTTACGGAGCAAGATGGGATGGCTCAGATTTTTATAATACTGATGCTGGTGGTGATCCTATTACAGGGGGCATGGGTCTTGCAGAATGGCCTCAAGCAACAAATGTAGTAACCTCAGCTTCATATAGAGATTTCACTCATGCGGAATGGACAGCAGCAAACGGTTCTGTAACGGCTGGGAATGTTGTCTTAATAGATGGTACAACCGTTGCTGATAAAAATACTTTAACTGCTTCTGGAGCGAATTGTACTTTAATCCATGACGTTTATACTTCTGCAAGTGGTACACATGCTGCTGGATTTTTTATAAAACGTAAAACTGGTACAGGAGTAGTCGAGGTTTGCGTGGACAATGGAGCTACATGGGTTGATGTGACTACTCAGGTTGATTCTGACTCAGGTTGGCACTTGACACAGACTACTTTACCAACAGTCACAGACCCACAATTAGGAGTTAGGCTTGTTACGAGTGGAGATGCCGTTTATCTTGATTGGGCGCAGATGGATGATGGTAAAACATTAGTGAGTGTTCATCCAATAGAGGGTGGAGCGACAAAAGAAGTACAGGTTTTTGCAGGGGCAGATGCAACTAATATGGCTACTTTAATAACGAATACTTCTGGTGCTATATATGTGGAATCACAACTACTACCAAACGATACCACAAATGGTATTGCACAAATATTTGCGAACGGAGTAAGGATTCTTTATTCAACAAATGGGTCTTTACTTGCAACAGATGGTACTAATTCAAGGACGATGCCTCTTGGTTTAATTGGTTATTCTAAATCGGTATTTTATTGGGGTGGATCAGTTATGCAAATAACTTCAAACACTTCATCATCATCTACATCTACATACGATGGTGCTTTTGGTACTGGCGCTTTATATATAGGATCATATAATGCGGGTGGTTCTGGTGGATTTAATGGAGTAATATCAAAAATAATATTTTATCCACGTGACCCAAAAACACAGGCAGAGTGGGAGACAATCACATGACCTGACGCTGTTCCATATTCAGGGTTGACCATACTTGCAATGGGGCAATCTAATATGGTAGGGTCAAAAGCCACAGGTGGTGGCGATTTAACAGTAAATAACAAGGTTTTCTTTTGGAATGGACAAAAATGGGAGGTAGCAGACCCTAATTTAGCCAGTATGGGTGGGGTTGACCATAACAATATAGCTTTCCACTTTGCAAAACAGTTACAGGTGGATACAGGCGATAATGTTAGAATTGTTTTAGATGCAGTTGGAAGTAGGGCTATCTCAGAGTGGGTTGATTCAGGGACAACATCAACAAGGTATGCTTCTGCTATGAGTGAATTGACATGTAGCTCTGTAACTACTGTGGATTATGTTCTTTGGAATCAAGGGGAATCTGATGATGCGAGGTCAAACGCTGATTATGCTACTGACTTCAACACTCTTATGTCTCAGTTAAGAGCAGAGAGTACCATATCAGCTACAGCACCTATGATTGTTGGAGAATTGAGAGAAGGTGGTGAGGACGCTCAAAATGTTGTCTTTGATGACTTAGCAACATATATAACAGATCAATATGTTTACACAGCAACTTGTAAAGAATTAGCAGATGTCGGTGATAATATACATTATACAGGAGCTTCAATAGTTACAATCGGAAAAGAAAGATATCATGCAGCATTATTATAATGGTTAAACAAACTATCAGACATGAGTATTAAGAAAAGGGAATAACATGGAACACGACTTACTAATTACAACAGCAGCTAATGTAGAGAATATTTGCAAGAAACTTGATAGGTTCGATGAAAAAGTAACCACTCGTATTGATAAACTTGACGATAAAATACAAGCTCATATTGATAAGTCAGATACTGAGATGGACAGAAAGTTAGATACTAATACATTTTGGAAAGTTATAATGATTTTAGTTATTGTTTTAATTGCAACAGGCGGTGTTGTTGTTACAAATAAGACTTGTATATCAGAGCAAGGCGTTGAACTTAAATACTTACAGGAGATAGATAAATGAAGAAGCCACAAGTGTCCACAAACATAGGAACATTAGCAATCTTATCAGGATTCTTAGCAATCTATCAAGACGTTAAGATAGTAGATTTCATGACAGTATTTAAGGGACTAACATACGGAGATGCTGTGACTATGATAGCCCCATTTGTGATAGGTATTATTGCATACTTACATAAAGAGAAAGATTAAACAATATACTTCAAGTGATTATCAAGATAAGAACTCATCCCAAGTTTTGCTACAGCTAAGTAATATTTATATGCTCTTCTTCTTCTTAGCCACTGAAGCCACTTATAACCACCATGCTCCTTTATTATTATATACATATTCTCTTTAAACAATTCGTTAGCAACATTAAAAGATTCCTCATCATTCCATACTCCGAATGTCCAATCGTGAACCTTACAGGCAGCAGTTACGCTCAACCCATATATTTTATCAGGTACAAACTTGTCACCGAACCCACCAGGGCCACAACCGCCTGTTATAGCATCAACTATGTCTCTATTTGTCTGCCAGAATGAAAAGGGTGCTTTTAATTGTTTTCCATACATAAAAACACAAGCGTCATACTTTGAATTAAATGGTAGCTTTTTAAAAAACTCTTGATTCTCTGCTATTATTATGTCGTCGGTTGATACTGTGCTACTTGTTATTTCCATTCCTTTTCTCCTTTTCATTTTCATGGATATTGCCTGTTATTTCACCTATATCTGATTCCATTATGGCATCATATAATTCAAGAAACGGAAACTCAGCTATGTATTCTCCGTATCCTGCTATGTAAACTTTATCTCCTTTAAAGATTTTAGTTCCTGTGTTATTGTTTGATTTTAATCCTGAGTATTGTTCAAGAATAAGACTTTCATCTGTAAAAAGACAGTTTATATATTCTTTATCTGTATTATCTATAAACCATTGTTCATTATATTTATGCCCTAATATATCTTCCCAAGACAAGAAACATTTTTGTTCTTTATCCCATGCTCTAAATTCTATATCTTTCATACTACCTCCTCTTTGAGTATCGTAATTATTATGCCACAATACACTATCTTTTCTCGTATTATAATACGATGTTAATGATACGCTACTTTAATGCTCTTACTTTTTGATACTGCATCCATGTTGACTGAGCGAATATCTTTGGATATTTCTTTTCCATAAACTCCCAAACAGGCATACCCTCATATCTTCTGCATAAATAATCAAGAGAGATTTCCATTAATGAATAATCACCATCTCTAACTTCATGGAATATAAGTATACCTCTAAACTCATTATTTGACTGTAATCCTCGATATGACTCATCGTGAAGATAACAAGCCCCAAGAACTATACCTCTTATTCTTCTACCATTACTCAAAGAACGACACCCTGATAAATATATTTGTTGATGACCTTGGACGAATGAGAACCCTATCTTTTTCATTCTTAAAATAATAGACTCTCCACCGATTGCTCTTGATGATAAATCATTTGTGAAATAATGGCTATAATGGATTCCGTCAATATCAACTACTTTTAAAAATGGATGAACTATCCAACCGAAAGATTCATACTCAAGATTATCAACACTCATAAAACCATCAAGCTCAACCATGTCATCGGCTCTTCTCGTTATTCGATTTTCATGGTTGCCTAGGGTGAGATGCAGCTCTGGCTTGTACTGTTTCTTTTTCCATAGAGTACGCTTAGAATTATAATCATTCATGGGCTTTAAGAGAGTTTCCATGCCCTTTTTAGAGGCTTTTATATCATCTGCATACCTACGTCCCTCAAAACTGCCCTTACCTATGTCATACGATGATAACGATTCTATATCGGCAAAGTCACCTCCCTGGATTATAACGTCTGGTTTCTTTTCTATAATATAATTTCCTATCCATGTCAGGTGGTCTATCGGAGTATGTGGTGTAATTTGTGTGTCAGGAATATAACAGTGTTTTCTCATATCATCTCCTTTATGATCTATAAATGTATGATTTATCAATCATTAACGCCTTTTTGATTGCTTTGTGCATCATTTATCATGCAAACTTAAACTTGTATCTTATATATGCACGTTCGCCTATCATAAACATACATATATATGTCCTATAATTCATCCAATAATCTCTTAGCAAACCATATAATTTTATTTAATTCCCTCTCAGGAGTAGAACCATCGTGTCTCTGTATGTTAAAGCAAAATGCTGCCTTAAATATATTACCCTGAGCAAACGTCATCTTTCTATCTTCTATAATATCTTGGCAATCTTTCCATTCTGGTTTGAATTTATAATAGTCTGTTGAACCTCCGTTGTTTTCTTCTTTCATTCCCATATCCATTTCTTGTTGTCTATAATTACATCTTTCACACATAGAAAAATTAGATTCATCATCGTTTGTCATATGAACCATACAGTGACCACACTTATCACAAAGTTGGTCTGAATATACATGGTCTTTATTTATTCTCATTTTCATATCGTTTTCTTTATGAGTTATACGAAGCATCTCAACGCACTCATCTTCGTTATTAATATAACCACAAAGACCATTCTCATTTGAAACACAACGCCCACCTCTTTTATAAAACTTACATGAATTACCCATATCGTTTTCCTTCCTTTTCTAATTATGTTGTTTTGAAGTAAAACTACTCAACACTTTCATATGTAGTAGTTATTTTTATCTCAACAAGACGACCTTTCTCAAGCTTATCAAAATCAGAGTTTGGTTTATTACTATGAGTTAAATCTGTTGGTTCTGTTAAAAATTTATTACTACTAAGTGTAGCGTTTTCGATAGGCCCATATTCAATACAAGAATACTGTGCATCACCATGTTGATACCCCCAATACTCTCCATTATATTCCACTGCCTTACCTGTATACTCTGTTTTTAATAATTCTGTCATTTTATTTCTCCTTTACTTTCTCGTAATCCATAAATCGTGTTGGGTCAATTCTTGTGACACTGTTCCCATAAATCATTACATCAGTCATTCGCTTGCATATAAAAGCCATTACTTCTGGATTTTCTGCATAGCACTTCTTAGCCAACCACAAAAACAAGTTAGAAAGATGGTTTTTATATTGATACCATTTTGGTTTAGGTGTTGTGGTTTTAAAATCATATGATATCATTTAACTAACTCCTCCTTTAATTTCTCATCAGCTATCTTTTTTTTCTTCTTATTATTATGTAACCTATTTAACCTACACCATCCACAAGACCCATGATTTCTACAAGTACAATCAAAAGCTTGTGACCTTCTATATTTCTTACGGTGTTCCTTGCCATGCTGTATTGCTTTATCTAATGACATTTAATTATGCTCCAAAAAATGACAACTCCAACATATTGTTATCAAATTATCCATAGATTCTTTTCCACCTTGACTTTTATATTTAACATGATGAAGCTGTAATGAATGTTGTTCTCTCTGTTGTTGCTGAAAACATTTCTGGCAAGTATAATTATCTCTTGCAAAGACAGCTTTGACTATCTTTTTGGGAATAGCTTTAGACTTCTTGGTTTTCTTTTTTGGTTTGGGATTTCCTATTGTCAAAACTTTATGCCTCTCAGGTTTGGGTCTGTGAGATTACAACCCTTATCAACCCAATATCTAAATAATAAACGTAAACTCTCTATCCTCTGCTCCTTGCTTAACTTTTCTGTACTAATATAATCTCTTGCAAACTCTCTACACTTCTCAGCTTTATCTTGATGAAACTCAACCAACTGCATGAAATGGTTGTATAATTCAGAAAACAACTCACTCGATTCTAATAACATTGGTCTAACTATTTTCCACTTCATGGCTATATGGACATCTTCTGGTATATCATGTTGACCTAAACCAGACATTGCTATTTCCCTACACCACATTCTCCATGTTCTTCTTTGCCTTGCTGTCGGTGATAGGTCTGTGTTCCTGAGTATAACAGTTCGCTTACCGTCAAGTTTCTGCTCGTTAATCCAAGTTAGGCAGTAGTTTTTTTGTTGCTCTGAGTTTAGTATTATTTCTTTCATGGCATCTCCTTATATTCCCAATCCCACCCACTACCTGCAAAATTACACCAATAATCGCCACATCTATAAACATATTCAAGCCATATTTTCTTTGAGTCCCTATCCTTTGTCTTACTTACCGTGACAGGATGCCAAGCAAACCATTTATGCCACCTTTCTTTTTCTGCCATAGTGTTTCTTTTATAATAAAACATATTATCTTTCCTCCCCAATAAACGCATGATTTTTAAATCCATCCATCAAAGTTACTCATACTTTCTCCTATAATAATTTGCATAGTTTTATAACACAAGCTTCCTCTGCTCCCACAACTTCATCTTCTGTCACAAACCTTGAATAAGCAAGCTGTGCTATATTACTAATTAAAATGTGAGTGATTTCATGTTTAGCTGTTGATGCAATTGCGTCATTGAGATTGTCCAAAACTTCTACTTCCCAATTATTACATAGTGTTATTACAGCTATATGATTTATAACGTCCCTATTTGTTCTTGCCCATGCTCCATCAAAAAGTTTAAAGTTAAAATAAAAATCCCAATCATCTAACTTGAATTTCTCTATCCATTTATTACATTGTTTTTTAAAATAATCAAAATGTTTCTTTTTAAGTTCAATCCCATCACTCATTATCTTTCCTCCCATCCATCAAACCCATCATTATTACAACTATCAAAACACCCACAAAAACTCCTGAGTCTTTTACAAGTATAACATTTTTTTACAACTTCTGCAACTACTAAGAAATTCTCGGTAGTTCGATATTTTATGTAGTATCTATTGAGATTTACCCTATTACGTTGGGTATGTAAACAACTTGTGCAAGTGGGCTTTTTTAAACCCCTAGCCGCTCTCATAGTCCCACACAGCTCACAAATAGCAATCTTAGTGACAAAGATATTCCCCTTCTCAGATACCCTCCTTTTCGTTGTATGGTCTGTTTTATTCATCCTCTTTTTTGTAATATTACCTTTATTATCTACATAGACCTGTTTATATATAAAGTTTGAATCCTCAAGCATAGGTGATTCGTTTTCAAAAACGACATACCTTAACCCTGGAGTTAAATCATCATACAGCGAGTAATTTTCTCTAATCCATCCGACCATATCCATTATAAACCGTCCCTAAAACCTATAATTAATCATTAAAGCTACCTTCCCATCCACCTTCTCTAAATCACCATCGTATTTCTCTATATAACTTCCAAGATAATCCACTCTTGTTTTCTTAACCTCATAAGATAACTTAACATATCGGCCAGAACAAGTCAAGCCTACATTCCATTTTTCTGATAACGGATAGTGATAACCAAAACCGATCTCTCCACCATATCCATTATCGAAACTTAACTCAGTATTATTACACATGGGTGAATTAATAACCACATATGGGTTATAGCACCGTCTTTTAGTATATAAGAACCTTTTTCTTGTCTCTACTGAGCTATTACATTGCATCATATCGGAATCGTGAGGAGAAAATACGCCTCCTTTTATGAATACACTCCAATACTTCCATGATTTTTGATACCCTAATCCAAGAGATACTAAGTTTAGATTTCCGTAACTACTTCCCTCAAAATCAAGTGGATTAATATCGTAGCTTGTGTATGCTAATATTCCTGTATCAAAGATATAGTTTAGTTCTAATCCTTCTCCGTTTTGGACATTAAGGGTAGACGATATTGGGATTGTTGAGTATAGTTTTGTTTCAAGCTCTCCTGCACTACAAATTTTTGGCACAAATATAAAACACAGTATAATAGTTAATACCATCATAGCTAACATAAATACTGCTACTGATAAAAATATTTGCCATAGTTTCATAATTAATCCTCCATTACCCAAGGTGTCAAGGCTTGCCTCAAGTTTTTATTAACCTTTCTAAGTTCGGCGATTTCCTCTGCTTGTGATACTATCAACTCGTATCTTTTCTTTGCTACTTCTTTAAGTTCAGCAAGTACCCTTTCATGGTCTATGATTGATATAAATTCTTCCATATCATTTCTCCTTTATAATATCTGTCCCAATGTCATCCACTAAATTTATCGGATTACAAAGCAAGACTTCTGTTATGTAATCGTTCTGTGCTGATATTTTAGTTTGGTTTATTAATATCTCATGTCTCACAATTAAAATTAAAATTAACGTGAGTAGAAAATATAAAGTCACCATGATTGCACCGCCTATATTCATCTTACCTCCTTTTCCATGCTAATTATTCTATCCCCAATCTCGTCAAGATTATAGCTTATATACCGATTAATCTCCTCAGAAACATCGCTTAATTCCCATTCGATATCATGGATTGAGTCTGCTATGTATTCTTGATAAAAGGTTTGCTCCTGACCTTTTTCTAGGGTGTACCAAAATTCTACATAGGCTTCTTCATGTGGGGTTTCGATTTGGAGTATCATAATATCATTCTCCTTTTATCTTGTTTTCAATATCTTTAATTTCTGGAACATAACGATGTTTTAACTGCCACATCTTTAAGCAAGCTTTAAACATATCCCATGCTCTAAATATATCATCAATATTATCCCAATCGTGAATCTCTATATCTCCATCCCAACTTATAAACACATTATAGAATTTAGTCTCAAGAGGATTATATCCAAGACCATTACCGTAAGCAACTAATTGCATAAGTTGTTCATCAAAAGCCATTTTATCTTTAAGGACTTCCTTAGTTTTAAAATCTATAACAGCATGAAATTTAGACAAATCTACCTTTCCACCATAACCCAATGCACAACCAAACGATTCCTCAGAGAACCAACCTATTCCAATTTCCTTCTCAACTGTAGCTTTAACCTTTTCTGCAATGGCTTTATACTTTTTATTAATTACCCTACCTTTAAAGGCACTCTCACAAGCATCGTGTATCTCAGTACCTGTATTCATAGCAAGTGTACTAATCTCTTTAGAGTCCTGTCTTATTCGTGCCTTATAGATATCATCAGTCTCTTTCTCGGTTCTTGGAAGTGTAAGTGCTGATTCTAATATTCTATCTTGCAACCATCTATTTAATCCAGGTTTATCCATTACCTTCATAACTTCTGTAACCGATGGGAGCAGTTGTAGTTTTCTTGCATCTCTCAATGTTGTTGGTCGCATACCTTTACGTTTTCCAGCATACTCTATCTCGTATTTAGGTTGCCCTGATTGATCATACCAATGTGTCATATTAAACCCCTTTCTTTAACTCACTATCAAGTTGTTTAAGGATAATCGCTTGTTCTTTTACAGGGACATCAGAAGCTTTCTTATAATTATTTGCTTCCATAATAGCCCAATAAATATCACCTTCATTAGTAGCATACCCTCTCATTTTATCAGTAAACGAATCTTTTTTAGGTTCTTCTGCAACAGGTTTCTGAGCATCAGCATCTTTAGTATCATCTATACAAAACAATCCATTAAGACAGTATTTCCTTGCGTAGCTTGAAGTTGAGCCTGTTAATTGAGAGTCTTGCATACCTTTCTGGTCTAACGCCTCTCTTGCGCTTGCAAACGCCTCAAGGAACTCACTTGATTCTGTGTCAGCTATTTTGGCATGAGCTTCAACATATACTCTATCACCAACAAGTTTCATTGAATCAGAAATAACAAGAATAGTTTTTGTTTTTACCAATAAAGGCTTAACTGCTTCCATTATATCCTCTAATGATCTATAATTATACTTTCCGAACTTATTAAATTGAGATTTAGGTGCTTTTAATTCTTGCTGTATCACCATTAATTTTTCTTGAATATTCATCATACCTCCTCAATCTTATATGTTTTACCATTACCAGAACAAAAAATAGGAGTCTTTAAATGTATACAAGTCTCTCCACCACCTAAATCGTCTGAGTATATATCAAACTCAACTCCATCAATAAACACCCTCCTTGGTCGATCTTTCTCCCTTCTCTCAATCTCCTTGTCTATATCTATGTTTATTAGTGCAAATACTTCTGGTGATAAAATAGTCATGTTATCCTCCTTATTTAACAACCTTAACTTTGCAACCATATTTTTCTTCAAGGTCTTTCATGGTTACTTCTTTGATTTCAGGGTAACATAAATCAACTAATATGCTTGAGTGTAGATATATCTCATTGTTATGTGTGTTTTTAATAAAAATATCATGTGCCATATCATCTCCTGGTATATATGTGTGACCACCACAAACATTAACACCAATAACCTTAAACACATCATTACAAGTCCCTAATAGTCTACTTGTATTCTCATAAGAATCAACCCTTATTGAGTAACTACCATCATCCACAGTAACCAAATCCCCAACTTTTAATGTTTTCATGTCTCTCTCCTTTATCTCTAACTTATTAATGTAGCAAAAGCTAAAATTAAAAACCCAAAAAAGATTTGAGAACCACAACTTTTAACAGCTTGAGTTAATAATATTAAATTTTCTAAAATTAATTGTTCCATACATCCTCCTTTTAATTAAAATTCCACTCAAACCCCATACCCATTAGACAGTCTCTCGTAACTTTCATAGAAGTATGAGGCTTGGATAGGTTTTAATCTTTAAAAATTAGCCATCACCATCACCATCGCAATAGCCATAGCCATCGCCATCGCCAGAGCCATAGCCAGAGCCAGCGCCAGCGCCATCGCCAGAGCCATAGCCAGAGCCAGCGCCAGAGCCATAGCCAGAGCCAGAGCCATCGCCAGAGCCATCTTTATTTATTGTTTCCACACTTTAACTCCTTTGATTGATTTAATTGCAGATAGCGTACATGGTAAAATCTCAATAGCTTCTGTTAAAAAAACCTTAGCAACTTCACAAGGAAATTTGCAATTAGATGGATTATTAGTTCCTTCCATTGCTAACTGAGATAAGCTTGCAGCACCATCCCAATACCACAATCTTCTTGCATCTTTCATTTCAACTTCTTTACCATCTCTCTTAACGACATATCCTGCAAATACCCCTGCGCTGTATGTTCTAACGATACAATAATCATCATCGTTAAGTTCTTCTTTCTTGACATAAACTTCGCCGTTAAGTTCTACTTCGTTTCCACATTTAGACATTTCGTTTCTCCTTTTATTATTAAACTCTATAACCAATATAGCATAGCGGATTCACGAAGTCAAGCGGAAAGATAGTTATTTTAAATTTATTTTTTATTATTTGGCGTTTAGGCTTGACATTTTATTTTTATAGTGTATATTGTTAATAAGATCAATTTTAAAAGGAGATAAATATGTCTATAGAATTATGCCGTGTGTGTAAAGAAAAACCAGTCCATATTAAAAAGAGGGGACTTTGTGTTAATTGTTATGCAAAAGAAAGGAGTAAACAACAACCTAAAACAACAATTAAGGATAGCCTTATAATTCATAGAAGTGAGTTGGATTTTATTAGAAACTATTTCACCCATAATAATTGGTCATATCAACCAGCTACTTTTAATTTAAACACAGAAACATTTAAAAAATACACTCCAGATTTTTATGATTCTAAAAGAAATGTATTTATAGAGGTTATTGGTACACGACAAGCCTTTCATTCTAATAGTGATAAATATAAACTTTTTTGTGAACTATTTCCTAAAATAAAAATAGAGTTTAGGTCTATGCTTGGAGCATTAATAGATATAAATACAGATAGAATTGTTTGGCCTAAAGAGGTTAATGGTAATATAGAGGTGGAGATATGAAATCAAACAGAGAGAAGTGTATCGAAATGTGGGAGTGGTTGAGTGAAAAACATGGCAGATTAAAAATAGATTTTATGCACACTTATTATCCAGATGAAGTAAGAAATAATTTTAATTCATGTTGGGCTTGTAAGGAAGCTGGTTTTAGTGGCTATGAGGATATACTATATGGGGATATAATATGTGGTAACTGCCCAATAGATTTTAAGAATAAAACAAATAATAGCTATAAGTGTGGTGATGAAAATTCTCCTTATGGTAAATGGGAAAATATTATTTGTCGTAAAAATAAATCATCAGACTATTATCAAAAGAAAGCTCAAAAATACGCTAAAGAATTTCTACAATTAATTAAAGAAACTTGGGTAGAAGATGAGTAGGCCAACTAAACAAGGGATAGATTATTTTCCTCTTGATTGTCAATTTGATAATGAGACTGAATTATTAATAAGTGAGCAAGGTGGAATTTCTGTTGCTGTTTTAGTAACAGTATGGCAATTAATTTATCAAAACAACGGATATTATATTAACGATGATGATGATTTATATTTATTAATAAGAAAAAGACTTATGATTACTGTTGATTCTATAAGGGTAATTATTGTATCATCTATTAAAAGAGGCATTTTTTGTACCCAAAAGCATAAAAAGTATAAAATATTAACGTCAAAAGGAGTACAGTCAAGATACATCATTGCTTCGAGATTAAAGAAGAATATAAATATTGTTAAAAACTACCTATGTATTGATATTTCCAACGTTAAAAACTACACATATATAACAATAAATGGTATAGTAAATGCCACAAAAGAAGAAGTAGAAGTAAAAGAAGAAGAAGATGTAAATAAGAAAGATGAATTATTTGAAAAGTTTTGGTCTTTATATAATAAAAAAACAGATAAGAAAAAAGCAAAGGCTAAATTCTTAAAATTAAAACAAGCTGATATTGATTTAATATTCAAAACACTTCCTGATTATGTAAAATCTACTCCTGATGTTAAGTATCGTAAAGACCCAAGTACATATCTTAATAATGAAAGTTGGAATGATGAGATAAATATTGGACAGCAGAGTGTAGTGCAACAAAACCCAACAAACGAGGAGATATATAAATGAACGACCCACTACTGTCTAAATCACCACCACACAATCTTGAAACAGAAGAAAGCGTATTATCTTCTCTTTTCATCAACAATAAAGGCTTTGATGAAATATATATAGAACCATCGGACTTTTATAAATCAGCTCATAAGGTTATATTTAATGCAATGCTAACCCTGAGAAGTAAGAAAGAACCTGTCGATCTTGTAACGATTGGACATTATTTACAAGACAATGGTAAGTTAGAGGAAATTGGTGGAGGTAGTTTCCTTTCATCTATATCAGACTCCGCACCAGATGCTTTAAATATAGCCAAATACGCCCAAGACATAAAAGAGCTATCAGTTTTAAGAGAATTAATATTGGTATCTTCCAACATTCTTGAACGGTCAATGGCGGGAGGTGATTGTAGCGAGATACTTTCTTATGCTCAGAAGGTTGTATTAAATATCCAAAACTCGAAGGTAGATGATGATATAAGACCGATTGGAGATTTTATATATAACCAGTTAGACGAGATAGAGAAATATCAAACGAGCGATGAGCTACGAGGTCTTACAATAGGTTTACCGTTTATTGATAAGGTTTTAGATATAAACCCAAATAGAGGTGATTTGATTTATATCGGAGCGCATACAGGTACTGGTAAAACTTCATTCGCATTGTCAATAGCTAAAAGGTTTGCTGAGAAATATAATGTTAAAACCGCTTTCCTATCTTTAGAAATGGAAATGTCACCACTAACAAATAAATGCCTTGCTATTGAAGCAGATGTTAATAATATGAAGTTCAATAAAAAAGGTAAATTGAAAAGTGAGGACTTTGAAAGGCTTGTTGATTCAGCAAGGAGAATAGCAGATATTCCGCTTTATATTGATGACCTTGGGAGAAACATTGAAGATGTGAAGCGTATTTGCAGGAAATTAAAACGAGATGGATTTGGGGTAATCATTATAGATCAGATGTCGCATATAGTAGCACCTGGAACAAAAGATGAACTTGCAAGGTATACCCATAATTCAAATCAATTAGCAATGTTAAAGAAAGAACTAAGGATGCCAATAATAGCCCTGTCTCAGCTAAAGAGAACAGCAGATATTTTTAACCCAATTAAGCAGGACTTAAAACATTCTGGTTCGTTGGAAAATGATGCAGATGCAATAATATTACTGTCAGAGGTTGGTAGTGGTCTTAAACAAACAATAGTTGTAAAGCCAGATAAGGTTGATTATAGATATAAACCCATCAAGATAAATTGTGTTAAGAACAGAAATGGTGCGGTTGGTTTTGATGCAGGGGATTATTTCGTTATTAATCGTGGAATGTTTTTACTTGGAGGGTAGTTATGCTTGAAAAATTAAAAGAAATATCAGAGTCATTAAACGATGATGGAAAATTTGAAGATATAGAAGTAATCAGAGAAATATGGAACGATGGTGGCGGTGCGCCTGTATATCTTGAAGATGTAATTAGTTATTTAGAAACATTATAAAACAGGAGGGAAGTATGAGCGATAAATTAAAAGAGCAAGCGTTAAGGGCTTTATGTTTAACTCGTGATTATGTAGGAGCTAAATTATTACCATCAATTAAGGGGTGGGAGTGGTATGACTCAGGATTGGCTTTGGCAGAATCTATGCCAGATAGTGAATGGTCGAAACAATTTTATTTAAGGGTTGAGGGATTAGAGGATCCCTGGATAAGTGTTGTTGATGAAATGCCGAGCGAGGGTATTGATATATTATGCTGTAACAGTTGTGAGTATGCTCCTGTTTCGGCGAGACATTCCACGCTCTTTTCAGATTCTTATAACAAGAACTGGCGAGCAATAGGGACCGGAGATATAGTACATTTCACGCATTGGAAAGTTTTGGATGCGCCACCTGTAACTTTTCAAGTTGAATAGGAGTAGTTATGGATAGTTATTTACAAATAGCAGATAGTATTGAAAAGAAAATATTATAAAGGGAGGGAAGAATGGAAACAATAAGAAAGAATTTAAGCAGAACTCAAAAGCTTGTGAATGATAAAGGAACTGATATTGAAAGAAGTATTATGGACACTTTGAGATCAATAAACGCTGATATGGAAAAGCAAGCAGGAGATTTAAAGCTGATAACCGAGAAAGTATTTGGGAATGAGGATGATATACAGACAAATGCTAAGTGGTTGAAGAAAATTGGGGAGGAGGTTAGGGATAAGGAATGAAAATACTTAACCTATATGCAGGAATAGGTGGGAATAGAAAGCTTTGGGGCAATGAACACGAAATTACAGCGGTTGAATTAAATCCTGACATTGCTAAAGTTTACCAAGAATTTTATCCCAACGATACGGTTATTGTGGGTGATGCCCATGAGTATTTACTTGAGCATTACAAAGAGTTCGATTTTATATGGGCAAGTCCACCATGTCCGAGTCATAGCTGCCTTATTTTTTCAAATGAAGAAAGACTATATAATTTAAAGCGAATGGCATATCCAGATATGGCACTTTACCAGGAGATTTTATTATTAAAACATTTTTCTAAGTGTAAATTTGTCATTGAAAACGTGCAGCCATATTATAAGTTATTAATAGATGCACCTGTAATAGGTAGACATTGTTGGTGGACTAATTTTCTAATTCTTCCATTTAATAAAAAAGATAAAAGAAAACATATGGAGGTAGATGCCAACTCAACTGTTTACGGAGTCTCTTTAAAAAAGTTTGATATAGGTAATAAAAGACAGATATTAAGAAACATGGTCAACCCTGAATTAGCAAAACACATATTAGATTGTGCTATGGGAGCAGAGATAAAGACAAAAGAACAGGAGTTATTCTAATGATTAAAATAATAATACAAGGGAATCCAATCTCAAAAGCAAGACCAAGAGCCAGAATTATTCAGGCGAAGGGTAAAAAGCCATTTGTGAGCGTGTACGACAGCCAAAAAAAGGAGTCTGATTTAGTAAAAGAGCAGATAAAAGCACAATTCAATTCTGAGCCTTTCTTGGGGTGTTTAAGACTGGTTATAACATTTTACATACAACGCCCTAAGTCACACTATGGAACTGGCAAGAACAGTGCAATTTTAAAGCCTAAGTACCAGATAGAACATACTAAAAAGCCAGATATTGATAATCTTAGCAAGTTTATCATGGATTGTATGAATGGAATAGTTTATAAAGACGATAGCCAGGTGTATAATTTAAGTGCTACAAAAATGTACGGAGAACCAAGAACAGAAATTAATTTAACTTGACAAAAGAATTAAAACGTGAAACAATTAAAGAATGGATAACCCAAGAGCAGATTTAATTATAAGGAGATATGATGCAACCAAGTCAAATAGAGATGATGGATGGAAAAGAGTTGAGAACAGAATTAGAAAAATCCGTTATTGAAATAATATCACTCAAAAAAGCTGAATGGAAAATAAGAGTTGAGTTTTTAAATACTAATGAATCTTTAAACAGCGCTAATGAAATTATAGACGAACAATTTAAAGAAATAGAAAAGTTAAAAGCAGAAAACAAGTGTGAATGTGGTTCCGTACCAATAATAGTAAATAAAGAACTTAAACCAAAGGGAGAATAGGATTATGGGGAAATTGGGGATTAGTATCAAGATAGACGTTAAAAAGATAGACAAGGCAAGATTGTTTCAAGGAGAGAAAGGAACATATTTAGATTTAACAACATTTATTAATACAGGAGAGGAAGATCAATACGGAAATCATGGCTTTATTTCTCAATCAGTAAGTGCAGAGGAGAGAGAGCAGAAAGTACAGACACCTATTTTGGGAAATTGTAAGGTCTTTTATGTTGATGAGGGAGAGAAAGAGCCACAAGACAACCCAAGAGAGAAACACTTGCCAGATCAAGATTCTATACCTTTTTAATATTAATCTGTAGGCATAAAAATACCCTTGTAGCTTTCATAATTACAAGGGTATAATTTTTAATAAGATATAAAACAAGAATCCGATACGTCAATATCGATCTCCTCCTCATAAGCAAAGTAAGGTAGTTTAGTTATTGTGCCACCAAGCTTGATAAACTGTTCAACCGTTTGATGTGTAGGCATAACCCATCCTGCTTTTTTAAGCTCGTCTATTAGCTCGACAGCTTTATACCATGTAACTTTCCCATTATTTGTTACCATGTATGATTTAACTTTCTCAATTGCCTTATCAAGTTTATTCATTTTCAAATCTCCTTATCAATTTTTCTTTTAAGTTTTGAATTGCATCGTCAATAGTACAATTATCAAAGTCACAAAGTTTGACAATACTTTCCAAGATAGTTTTTCTTTTTAATCCGCTATGGCTTTCAAGTGTCTTTAAAATAGTTTCGCTTTGTTTGTTTAGTTTCATTACATTACCTCCATTACTTTCAAGTAGTCTGTTATTACTGCTAAAGATACCCATAAAAGTGTTATAATGATAACTCCTGACCAAAACCCTGACCAAAAGCCTTCTGACCAGGCTCGTTTTAATTCTGTTTTAATTTTTAACATTTTTAAGCTCCTCTCTTAATAATTATATGTAAGGTAATCTAATAAATCTTTTTTCTGTGCTGTGGTATCTGCTATATTTTGAATAACATAATCAGGATAATACAGCCATTCATCCATACCAGTTTCTCTTGCTTCTTGTTTTGCGTATTTCAATTGTTCTTTTTCCATGCTACCTCCTTGTTAAGATTAAACCGCTTAGGCTTGCCTTTAATCTTCATTAAAAGCAAGGTAAAAGGTCTAAAAGTCTTGGATTATAAAAGAATCATTATCAATCATAATTACGGTTGTTTTATATTCAATATCTTCTATTGTTTCATAGCCTTCGCCATAATTGCCAACAAACTCTTCTAAATTTTCATACTCTGTATACTCACAACAAAGAGCGATAACATCAAGTTCAACTTCTTCTCCTGTATCTTCTTCATATTGTTCCAACCATTCGTATAATGCCCCAAGGCCTTTATAACTGAAATTATCCTGCCTGTTATAGTTCTGAAATTCGTCTCTGAAATTTGATTCGTTTATTGATTTTTTCATGGTGTCTCTCCTTTGTTTAAGTTTAACCGCTTAGTCTTGCACCTAAAATTTAGATGCAAGGTAAATGGTTAATCTTCATAAGTCCTGTTTATGGTTGCTTTATGATAGGTTTTAACAGAATGGTAAGGCTTGAATTGTTTTCCTTGATTAGTATCAAAACAAAAAGCTGATTTTTTAGCAGTTTTTACCCATACTTCACTTTCAATAATAAGGTTGTCAAATAAGCTACAGTTAGCCTTAAAAATGCCACCTATTGGCACGCAAGAAAATTCTGTTTTTTCAAATGATTCTTTTGCATAAGCATAAGTTTTTCCTGACATAGTATTCTCCTTTATCCTACTGTTTTGGTCTGGTTTATGTGGTTTCGTTGCGCTCATGTCTCTTTATTGCATTATGGTTATATCAAGTCAAGCTTTATTTTTAAGCTATTTTTGCCTAAAATGAGTATTTGCAAGTAAATCAGTAAGTTATGCATAAATATCATGTGAATAAAATATTTGACATTTAATATCTAATAGACTAAAATAGGTAGTATAGCAAGTAAACCAAAGGAATGAACCATGACTATAAAAGACAGAGAAGCAATAAACATGGTATTTACGATAGTTTTGGTTATTATATCACAAGTTTTCAATAGAATCAAATTTAGGGTAGAAAGTATCAAGACGTGGATAAATAGATATTATATAGGTGCTAAACAATAAAATATATGCTCGGTATAAATAAGAAATACTCTTAAATGAAAGATGATATTATATTAATTTATCGGGCATAACATATATAAAGGCAATAAAACGAAAGGGGCTGAGGTTATAGATGGATAAGATAATAAATAGCCTGGAAGATACTATCGAAAAACTAAAACAACCAATAAGCGGCAGTCCAAGATATAGAGGTTGGCTAATCCAAGACATAGAAAACGTAATAAAAGAACTAAAGATAATCAACAAGCCTGTATTAACAGAGAGCCGTCCAGGTGTTAAAGTATATCGGGATTCAATAAGCCATCCAATAAATAAGACATAATATGATATTAACATGCAAAGATAAAGAATCCACTATAGAATACATTTCAGACAAGCACAGCGAAAGTGTTATTATAAACGATTGTGATACTTGGTATTCTGTATGTAGTATTACAGTAGAAGACCTTAGAGAGTTTATACGGTTAATAGATGAAGGTAAGCCAATAAAATAGGGTTATAAATTGAGTAAAGAATTGACACCACAACCAAGAGTTGATGTAAAGAAAGCCTTAGAGCTAAAAAGGTTTAAACATCTATCATTTGCAAAGATAGGTAAATTACAAGGAGTGTCACCACAGGCAGTACAACAAGCACTAAAGAAGTTTGATAAAGTACTCTTACCAGCCGAGGAGTTAGAGACATACAGAGATAACAAGGGAGATATTTTAGAATCGGTTGAATTTGAGTTACTCAATGAAATAGTTGATACTGACCGAGTTAAAAAGGCGTCGCTAAACAATGTAGCTTATGCTCTTGGTACTTTAGGGAATATGACAAGACTGGAACAAGGCAAGAGTACAACAAATATATCATTTAAAGATATGAGTGATAATTATGATGAGATCAAGAGAGAGAGACAGCAGCTTGAGGAGAGTCTAAACGATGCGTAGCAAGGGTTTTGACAATACAGGCGATATAAGAAGGGTTAAAAAGACCTTGGCTAAACCCCTTGGAAAGTCTGAACCTGTCTTAAATGAGGTAAATGCGAGGCGTGATTTAGAGAAGGTGATACAAATAACCTTTAATTTTAGTATAATGAATACATTTTGGGGATAATGACTGATTTTCTAATAGCCTGTAATGATTACACAAAGTCTACTATCTGCATAGGCGGGAGACACTAATATGATAGACCCATTAATATGGTTGAGTATCTGCACAATAGCCCTGATATATTTAATAAGGTTACACTATGAATACAGATGAACCCCTTACATCATACATACCAGTACTATATGCAAGGCTTAAAGAATGTGTAGCTGCGTTGTGTGTTGTTGTAGGCGTGTTTGGTTGTTGTGTGTGTATGGTAGCGTTACAGGTGTTAAAGAATATCCTTTTTACCCTGCCCGGGTGGAGAGACACTTTAACCCTCCCCCCTACCCCTGTATTACGTTATAAGAGTACCCCTGACCAGAATTTTTTATAAAAGGCTTTCATGTTCAAGATAATCCACAATAAAGTATTCGACATTCAGACGGTAGTGAGTCTTGGTCAGAGTGATGAGGATTTGGATACTTGCTTAGATATAGCGAAGTTACCAAAAGTAGATGATTATGATTTTCTTTATATGGATGAGGTTGATGAGTTTACTGGTAGAACATTAATGAACGATGGTGGTTTAATTTTAATGAGAGTTAATAGTGCCAAGAGGACTGTTAATAGTTTAGCGGTTATTCAGCATGAGATATTTCATATTGTAGATTTCTTATTACAGTTTATAGATACACCATTAACGGATGAGACTAATGAAGTGTACGCTTATTTAATAGAGTATTACACAAGAGAGATATACTTTCATATTATAAAAGGATAGAGAATTATGGCAGAAGACCCAAGAAGCAAAAAACACGAATATGATGGTACAGTACCACCTAAAACGAGTTCAGATAATCATTCGTCTTATATTGGCGACCCTGGGCAAAAGCGGTATAAGAAACAATTAGATGATATTTTTGCACCGCCTAAACCGAAGAAGGAATAGAGAGGATTATTTATGATGCAAGATTCTCAGTCAACAGGTTTTGGATTAGCTCCAATTAAAGTAGAGGGTTGGTGTTATAGCTATGATCATATGGTATCTTTTGATCCTCTTGATTCTGATTTTGAGGAGTTCTACAAAGATAGTGGTAGGAAATATATCCCCAAAAGCACCTATTTAAAAGTATGGAGAAGTGCGCTAGAAAGCAATGCTAAAAAAGCCAAATAAGAAGCAACTACAAGAAAGACTAAAAGCTCTTGAACTAAAAGAGTCTAAGATTCTTGCGTCTATGGTGGCGTATAAAGAGGATAATAAGCTTGAGTTTTTCACAAGACCAAACCCTGCACAAGAGAAACTATTAAAGGCTTGGGATAACGAATATTACAAAGTCTTTACGTTTACTGGTGGAAATCGGTTAGGGAAAACGATGATAGGAACGGTCTTGGCGTTATCTACTATTTTTGGTGAGTATCTTTGGAGTGGTAAGAAGCTTATATTTCCGCATAATAAACCAAGAAAAGTAAGATATATCGGACAGGATTGGGAAAAGCATATTAAAGCTGTTGTGATTCCTGAGTTGGAAAAGTGGTGGCCTAAGAACAGACCTCTTAAAAAGAAAAAGAACTCTCAGGGAGTAGATGCTCTTTGGACAGACATTTTAACTGGTGGCACAATAGAGATAATGTCGAATAAACAGGAGTCTGATTTACATGAAGGTTGGAAGGGTGACTTGATCGCATATGATGAACCTCCAAGAAGGAATATAAGAGTAGCAAATGCAAGAGGGTTGGTCGATAGAATGGGTCGTGAGTTATTCAGCATGACACTTCTTAAAGAAGCTTGGGTTGATAGAGAGATTATTAAAGCTGTAGATGAAGATGGTAGACCTGACATGACAGTTTTTAATGTTCAAGGAGATATTTATACTAATGTCGGCTTTGGTATAACAGAAGAAGGCGTGAAACAATTTGCTAAAACTCTGACAGATGAAGAAAAAGATTCAAGGCTAAAAGGTATACCATCTTATATGAGTGGTTTGGTTTATCCTCAATATGATAGAAAGACACACCTTTTAGACCGTTTTAAAGTACCTTTAGATTGGGTTATAGACATTGCTATTGATATTCATCCAAGAGAGAAACAAGCTGCCTTATTTTGTGCGAATGCGCCTGATGGTAGAAAGTATCTTGTAAACGAGATATGGGAACATGGAGATGGTAAATGGGTAGGTCAGGAAGTAATGAGGTGTGTTAAACAAAACTCTTACAGAATTGGCACTATTATTATAGACCCATTATCAAAAGGCGATAGAAACAACGACAATACAGTTTTCGATAAGATTCAATTAGAGTTATGGAAGTATGGTTATATGCTTGGTACTGCTACGAAAGATAAGACTTCTGGCATATTAGAGATAAAGAATCATTTACTTGGTGCTAATAAAGAACCTTCTTTGTTTATATTTAATGATATGATTAGAACTATCTTTGAAATTGAGGGTTATATGTACGATAAAGAAACACAGAAGCCAATGGATGCAGACGATCATATGATGGAAAATCTTTACAGGATAATGTTACTCAACACACAATGGACTCCTGTTGAGGCTTTTGATGATGAGGAAGAAGAAACCGTAATGGGAAGGAGTGCAATAGGTGGATATTAAACCTAAGTTATTAGATAAGTACATCATGTCAGACAATATAGCTGAGTTCTTAGAACCAGATGTTTTAAGTTCAATCGGAGGTAAAGTTACAAAAGGTTATGACATAGATTTAGAATCTCGTTCTGAACGAGATGAACTAAATAAAAAGGCTATGAAATTAGCCGAGCAGACATACGAGAGAAAGACTTTTCCTTGGGATGGTGCTGCGAATGTAAAGTATCCTCTAATAACAGTAGCAACAGTTCAGTTTGCAAGTAGAGCATTGCCAGAATTAATACCTAATCATAGAATCGCTAACTTTCAGATAGTCGGGAAAGACCCTGATAAGAAAAAAGAAGAACGGTCTGAGCGATTAAGTACATTCATGGACTACCAACTAACAAAAGATATAGACGGTTGGGTAGATGACATGGATAAGATGTTACATAATTTACCTATAATGGGAGATTGTTTCAAGAAAGTCTATTATAGTGGTCTTGATAAGAAAGTAGTTGTTGATTTTCTTACTTGTGATGATGTTGTTGTAAATAAAAAAGCTAAAAGTCTAAAAACTACACGCAGAATAACCCATAAATTCTATAAATACGATAATGATATCATTGAAAGAGTTAATTCTGGATTATGGTTAGACGAAGAAATTGGATATGCAAAAGGTGAAGATGAAGATGAGCCACATTTAATATTAGAACAACACAGATGGTTAGATTTAGACGAAGATGGATATGAAGAACCATATATAGTTACTGTTCACAAAGAAAGCGGTAAGGTATTACGAATAGTAGCAAGATATGACGCTGATAGTTTAGTATTAAAAGATGGCAAACTCATTAAAATTAATCCAATTCATTATTTTGTTAAATATAAATTCATTCCAAGTCTTGATAATAGCTTTTATGATATCGGTTTCGGTACGTTATTATACCCTATTAACGACTCTATAAATACTTTGGTTAATCAGCTATTAGATGCTGGTACATTAGCTAATACAGGTGGAGGTTTCTTAGGTAGAGGGGTAAAGATGAGGGGTGGAAAGATTAAGTTTGCTCCTGGAGAATGGAAAGTAACTGATGTAATGAGCCAAGATTTACGACAAGGGATATTACCATTGCCGATTCGCGACCCATCTCAAGTATTATTTCAATTATTAGGATTATTAATATCAGCAGGGAAAGATATTTCTTCTGTTCAAGATGCAATGGCTGGTCAGAAACCTGGAGAGAATGTTTCAGCAGCAACAGTAACAGCCTTGATAGAACAGGGTTTAAAGGTTTTTAGTGGTATTTATAAACGTATATATCGTTCGTTAAGTGAAGAACTTAAAATGATTTATGCACTTAATTTTAAATATGGTGATGTTAAGAAATACGAACAGGTTGTAGATGTCGAAGTAGAAGTTGGAGATTTCACAGAAGAAGGATTTGATTTAATCCCATCTGCTGACCCTGAGTTTTCACTTGATATTCAGAGAGTCGGTAAGGCAGAAGCGTTGTTAAATATTTCTGGTAGACCTGGATTAGACGAAGATGCAGTTACAGCAGAGTACTTAAAAGCAATTAAAGCACCACCTGAGATGATGACACCACCTGATAAGCGTAAAGCACAACCACCTAATCCAGACATGGAAAGGATTAAAATAGAGTACGGACGATTAAAGTTAGACCAAGATAAGTCAAACTTAGAAAAAATGAAGCTGTTCGCACAAATAGAAGAACTAAGAGCAAAGGCAATTAAATTCATAGCAAGCGCAGAGGCAGAAGAATTAGGACAACAGTTAGATGAATATAAGGTATTTGTAGATGAATTAGGTAAAGAAATGGAGGGCATGAAAAATGCTAATGGAGAAGGAGTTCAAGGCATGGAGAGGAAGCGAAATAACCAAGAAGGTTCGCAAAATCCTAATAGAGCAGAAGGAGGCACTGGTCAACAGCTTGGTTAATGGGAGTTCATTGAAGGGAGATAGCAGTACAGCAGAGGAAACAGGCAAGCAAATAGGTATTATTTTTGGGTTAGATATGTTTTTAGAAATGGAGGTAATTGATGACAAATCAGAGCGGTCTGAGTCCAGTTGAGTTTAAAATACTGGTCAAGAAAGACGATGTAGCAGATCAAACAAAAGGTGGAATTTGGATTCCAATTTCTGCCAAGGAACAACAAGAAATGAAGCAAGAGCAAGCCACCCTGATAGCACATGGTGGAAACGCATTCGAGAATTGGTTAGGTACTATACCAAAAGTTGGAGATAGGCTTTACATAGGGAAATACTCTGGATATCAAGTTACAGGTATAGACAAGGTAAAATATCAGTTGCTAAATGACAAAGATATAGCAGCGGTTATAGGAGGATAGTATGGGAGAAGTAGAGGCAGTAAAAGACGAAGGTATACCAATAGCAGGAGAACATGACGCAGAAGCAAAGCGCATGGGATGGGTAGAACAAGAGAAGTTTAAAGGCGATACTGATAGATGGGTAGATGCTGAGAAATTTTTAGAACGTGGTAAGAACGAATTGCCTATTATGCGAGAACGGCTTAAGAAATATGACAGTACAATTAAGAATTTAAACACAAAAGTTTCTAAGATGACAGATACATTTAAAGAGTTTAGAAGCTATGCACAAGACAGAGAACAGAAATCAGTTGAGAGAGCTATTAAAGACTTAACTAAAAAACAGAGGTCTGCTGTTGAAGATGGTGATACTGACACTTTCGACAAAATTGAGGAAGAAAAGAAAGACCTTCTTCAAGAGAAGATTACTGTACCAGAAGTTAATACTGATGATGTCTTACAAGAAGAATTAGATGAATGGATATCAGACGGAAACGAATGGTTTAATAAAAATAGCGAGTTAGGAGATTATGCAACATCGGTTTCTTCTTACATCGCTAAACGGACAAACAAGACAGGGAAAGCATTTTATGATGAAGTTAAGGAAGAAGTTATGAGAAAATTCCCTGATGAATTTGATAAAAAGGTAGAACCAACTACAAACGCAGTTGAGAGTGGCACAGAACAAGCTACTCCACCTAAAGGTAAACAAAACTACGCATCATTGCCAGCAGGAGAAAAGGCAGCGTGTGATAGATTTTGTAAGGAAATCCCAGGATTTACAAAAGAGGAGTATTTAAAAAGCTATGAATGGTAAAAATAAGGCAGTTAAAAAAGAAAGAACACCATTAGGAGTACCACGCCAAAGACTTGCTGTAAATAGCAAAGCTGGATATAAAAGACGATGGATAAACGATAGAGACGATAGAATAAACAAAGCTATTGAGGGCGGTTATAGTTTGGTAGAAAGAGAAGATGCTGATTTTACAGACAAAGATACAGCTAACCGTAACGATAGTTTAGATAATTCTATGTCTAAGGTAGTAAACTCTGATGGTTCTAAGGCATACTTAATGGAAATACCGATAGTACACTTTACTGCTGATCAAAACGAGAAGCAGAAAATGATAGATCAAACGGAAAATGCCCTACGACATGGTGAGGACACTCATGGGAGACCAGGAGCTGGAGGTCGCTATATACCGAGGGAGGGCATTAAAATAGGAGTGAAATAAATGGCTAACAATGATTCACCTTTAGGTGGAGTGCCTATAAGACACAGGAACGGTGAGCCATATAATGGAGCTGTAAACGCTTATTACCTTGCTGCTGATTACGATGTAGCAATGTTTATCGGTGATGCTGTTCTAATATCAGGCACATCAAATGACACTATATATAAAGGCAATGAACCAGGTACGTTACCTGAGATTAATAAGGCGACTGCTGCTGGAAGTACATATCTAACTGGGTTTATTGTGGGGTTCGATGTAGATGCAGATGACCTTACGAAAACTTATAATCCAGCTAAGAATGAACGTATTGCCTATGTTGCAGATAATCCAGACCTTGTTTTTGAAATTCAAGAAGATAGTGGTGGGGCTGCAATGGACGAAACTGATGTTGGTAACAATGCCCAGTTAGTTTATACACATAGTGGTTCAACTATATCTGGTAAGAGTGGCATGGAACTTGATAGTTCTGGTGCTGCTACTACTGCTACTTTTAAGTTAAAAATATTGAAACTTGTTAACAGAGAGGGGAATCTTATTGGCGACCATGCTAAATGGGAAGTTATGATAAATCTTCATTCTCAGAGGTACACAACAGGTTTTTAAAGGAGTGAAATAAATGGCTAACACAGATACCCCATTGGGGTTAGTACCAATAAAGGATAAGAACGGTGCGCCTTACAACGGTGCGGTTACTGCGTATTATCTTAGGTCAGATTATGCAACAGCTATGTTCGTTGGTGATCCAGTTATCATAACTGGAACGGCAAACCTTTTGGAATATAAAGGGAATATGCCTGGAACATTACCAACTATTAACAAAGCTACTGCTGCTGGTTCAAGTTATATATCAGGAGTAATAGTAGGGTTTAATCCGCTACCAACTGACTTAACAAAAACTTATAACGAAGCAAGCACAGAACGTATTGCTTATGTTGCAGATGACCCTGACCTTGTATTTGAGATTCAGGAGGAGAGTGACGCTGCTGCCGAATTAGCAGCTACATCTGTAGGGCTTAACGCATCTTTGGTTTATACTGATTCTGGTTCTACCACATCTGGAAAGAGTGGAGCGGAACTTGATACAGGCACTATTCATACTAACGCATTACAGTTGAAAATACTAAGACTTGTCAACCGAGTTGATAACGCTATTGGTGTTAATGCTAAGTGGGAAGTTATGATTAATTTACATACACAACGATACACTACAGGTATCTAAAGGAGTTTTAAATGGGCGTTATAACAACAAACAATCATCCTAAAGCACTATGGCCAGGAGTTAAGGCGTGGTGGGGACGTACTTATGATGAACACGCTGAGGAGTTTAAAGATTTATACGATATTGAAGGTTCAAGTAGGGCATATGAGGAAGATGTCCAGCTAACAGGTTTTGGACTTGCACCAATTAAAAGTGAGGGAGGTTCAGTCTCTTATGATGATGAAACTCAGGGGTATGTTACAAGATACACTCATGTTGCTTATGCACTTGGGTATATTTGTACTCGTGAGGAACAAGATGATGGTTTATATGAGCAAGTAAGTAAACGTAGAGCGCAGTCAAATGCTTTCTCTATGAGGCAGACTAAAGAAATTGTAGCTGCTAATGCTTATAATAGAGCCTTTAATACATCTTATACATATGGAGATGGTAAGGCACTATGTGTTGCAGATCATCCTTCAACTGCTGGTGATTGGAGTAATGTACTCTCTACTGCTGCTGATTTATCTGAGGCTTCTTTGGAAGATATTGAAATCCAGATTATGGCAGCTGTTAATGATAAGGGTCTTAAAATATCATTAATGGGCGAGAGTCTACATATCCATCCGAGTGAGTGGTACAATGCTAACAGAATTTTAAAATCTACATTGCAGAATTATACAGCTAACAACGCTGTTAATGTACTTAAACTTGTAAATGCGCTACCTAAAGGCATTAAGATGAATCATTATTTTACTGATATTGACGCTTGGTTTGTAAGAACTAATGCACCAAGAGGTATGATAATGTATGACAGAACAAACGATGCTCTAAAACAGGATAATGATTTCGATACAGATAATGCGAAAGCAAAATCTTATATGAGATTTTCTGTTGGTAATACTGACCCAAGAGGTCTTTATGGTTCACAACCAGCATAGACAGAGGAGAATTATTATGAATAAAAGTAAAATATTCGTTATAGTTATGTCTGTGTTATTATTTGCGGTGGTTGGTTATTCAGACCAGCCAGTAGGCATGACAGGGTTTGAGAGTGGTGTATGGATAGCTCCATATACAGATACAGCTCCAACAGGAATAGGTGCAGGTGATTTATACGTTGAAGGAACTGTATATAGCGATAAGACGTTTGATTTGCCACTTGTAGGTGCTTTTTTAGACGGTACAGGGGTAATGGGTAATGATGCGACAACTGCACCAGGAATGGCAGAGGCAGATAGTGTTCCAGCTATTGTGTATGCTTCATCTGCGGAACAAGTAAAGTGTCAGTGGACGTTTAGAGTTCCTGCTGATTATGTAAGTGGATTGGGATTTAGAATTTTAATGAGTTCAAGTTCTTCTGCTTCATATGCAGACCAATCAATAGATTGGCAGTTATGGGTTAATAGAAATGATGTTGTATTTGATGCAGCAGCAATAGCTCAAGATGCTGTATCGCCAACTTCTACAACATTAGCAACAGAGAATGAAGTTATAGCATTAACAATAGATGCAACTGGTGAAGCAGCTATAACTGCTGGTGACTTTTTAACAGTAGATATTTGGAACGCTGGAACTACAGATAACACAACAGAGATAAAAGGAATACAAGGTTATTATAACTAAACAATACAGAATATTAATACCAATAGTGCTATTTACTATTGCGGTATTTAGATTTCCTACAGATGATCTTAGGATATCGTTTCAGCTTCTCGCAGAGGTTGGAGCTTATGCTGTTTTTGCGTATTTACTATGGGGGATAAATAAATGGATGGCTATGTTTGCTATCATTGTTTGTATATCCTCCTTATTCCCACAATATGATAAAGCAACTTTCTTAGCATCACACGCAGTATTTTATGGGTTGCTTTGGTATTATGTTGTGTATGAGAAAGGAGATGTTGATTTAATCTTAAATGCAATGTGTTTAATTGCAATGGTTAATGTTTTCTTTTTATGTTTACAATTTTTAAATATAGACCCATTGTTCGATCCATTAAGTAATGGAGCTAAAGACCTTTGCACTGGTGTTATGGGTAATCAAAACGAGACATCTGCCGTATTAGCACTATGCTTTCCTGCTTTTTTAAGAAAGAAATGGTGGTTATTAATACCTATTGTTTTGGTAGGGTTAGCATTATCTAAATCATTCGGTGGTGTGCTTGCTGTTATTATTGGTGGGTTATATTACTCTTGGAATAAGATAGATAAAAGAGTTGTTGTTGGAGTATTCGTTTTATTACTAATAGGTTTCTTACTTATAGATACCCCAGGTATAATTCATAGATGGGACACATGGGTAGTAGCTGCTAAGTTATATATCCAGCACCCATTATTAGGGTCAGGTATCGGACATTGGAAATATATATTTGTGAATATTGATATAGGTGGTAGAGGTGTATGGATGCCAACAGCACATAACGAATATGTCCAAGGAATTTTTGAAATGGGTATGCCCTTTATAATTATATTAATAGGATTTTTATTAGCACTAAGGATAAGGCTAAAGAAAGCAAACGATATATTAGTAGTAGCATCAATTATAATATTAATAAACTGCTTTGTAAACTTTCCATTACATATTGCAGTAACAGCTTATATGATTTTAACATGGATTGCAATAATAGATAGGAGTTATCATGGCAAGACTGAATTTCCAACCAGATGAAGTAGATGGGAAAGAGCATATTATGGATGTGGGTATATTAGATGTAACACAAGTTATATTTAATAGTGACACAAAAGAAATATATATAGAGATAAATAAAGAGGCTAAAGAAAACAAAGCACAAAAGATAATTAATACAATATTTAATAAAAAGAATTAAACATGACTTATATACCTGGAGAGTTTTGGAGAATTTGTGATAGATGCGGAAAACGCTTTAGACAAAGTGAAACTCGCAAGACTTGGGATGGTCTATGGGTATGTAAAGAAGATTTCGAAACAAGACAACCACAGGACTTTGTTAAAGCGAAAGCAGATAAACAAGCTGTAAACGAACCAAGACCACAACCAACAGACTATTTTCTGTCTGATAACGAAGTTACAAGTAGTGACTTGTAGGAGATAACATGACAATATCAGGCTCATACGATTTTAATCCATCAAGCGATGAACTTATAACAGATGCTTATAAATATATTGGTGCTGTTGCTGTTGGTGAAACTCCTACTACAAATGAATACGCAGATGGTAGGTTTACTTTAAATACAATGCTAAAGGGTTGGCAGACTCGTAATATAGGGTTATGGCTTAATCAGAAATGCACACTATTCCTTTCTTACGAAGGAGAATCTTATTCTTTGGGAGCAACAGGAGATAACTTTACAACTACCTCAGATGCTTCAAAGACTGAATTAAAAGTGGCAGGGATAGCAACAGACTTAACTATAGACGTAGATAGCATTTCTGGACTCACAACAGGCGATTATATAGGCATAGAGCTTGATGACAACACAATACAATGGACTACTATAAACGGCGCACCAGCAGTCAATACAGTGACTTTAACAGCAGCTTTAACAGGAGCTTGTGCAATAGACAATAACGTATATAGTTATACATCAAAAGCACAAAGACCAATAGAGATAGTTGAGGCTCGTAGTGTAGCTGATAGTGGTAATGAAATTCCTCTTACGAGAATATCAAGAGAAGAATATATGCAACTATCTGACAAGACAAGTACAGGGATTGTAACACAATTTTGGTATGACCCACAACTATCTAACGGAAAGTTTTATGTATGGCCTACCAATATCGAACCAAAAACAACTATCAAAATGACTATCAAAAAACCAATATCAGATTTCGATGCTTCTGCGGATACTGCTGAATTTCCACAAGAATGGATAGACGCAATAGTGTTAAATCTTGCTATCAGAATAGCTATCAAAAAAGGTGCAGAAGTAGATAAGAATTTAAAAGAAGAAGCCAAGACAGCTTTATGGATGGCAGAGACATACGATACAGAGAAAGCTTCAACTTACTTTCAACCAGATATGGGGGTGTAAATTGGAGATTCCGTTTTTAGGAATGGCTTATGAGGGGCGTTCTAAGAGCTTAAATGCTCAACAGAGCATAAATTTATTTCCTGTTCTTGATACGAATGAGGAAAGTAAATCTGTTATTGCCATGTTTAATACACCAGGACTTGGAGTATTCAGCGAACCTGCTACATCAGCTATTGTTCGTGGACTTCATGTAATGAGAGATAAACTCTATGCGGTTGTCGGTGCTACTGTATATGAAGTAACAGAAGCTGGCACTGCTACAAGTTTAGGGACAATAACAACCGCAACTGGTCATGTCGGTATGGCTACCAACGGAACACAAACATTAATATGTGACGGCACTACTTCTGGTTATATAGTTTCTGGTGGTGCAATGGTTGTTATTGCAGATGCAGATTTTCCAGCAGCTACAGATTGTATATTCTTTGATGGTTATTTTTGTGTAACTGTCTTAAATACAGGGAAGATGAATATCTCTAAGCTTTATGATGGTAATACATGGGATGCTTTAGATTTTATTACAGCAGAAGCCTCTCCTGATAATTTAGTTGGTATCGGTTCAACACGACAAAATATATGGTTATTCGGAGATCACACGACAGAGATTTATTATAACTCAGGTAATGCAGATTTCCCATTTGAGAGAGTACCTGGAGCAATTATAGACATAGGTTGTGAATCATTAACATCACTTGCAGAAATAGAAGGTGTTTTATATTGGCTTACAGATGACCTAACAGTAGGAAAATCAGAGGGATATGGCTTTGAAGTTATGTCTACAATAGGTATTAATTATCAAATCTCAACCTATAGTACAACTGATGATGCGGTAGGGTATACATACACGTTAGAGGGTATGGTTTTTTATGTAATAGATTTCCCTTCTGAGGATAAAACTTGGGTATGTAATGTTAAAACAGGCATGTGGCATGAATGGAGTAGTGTGGAATGATAAAAGAATTAACGACTTCAAAGCTATTTTCTAAGAACGATTTACAGATATTGCAAAATCTTGATACGGAATTAGCTGAGACATTTAAAAAAGTACAAGTCCATAGAACAAGAACTGAAATGGACGTATCTGTTCTTAATAACTTAAAATTCCCTACTCATGCAAGTAAGTATTGGCAAGCCATGAGAGAACAAAACACTATGATGGGTGGTACTCTTGCGTTATCGTTTGAATATAGGATAGGACAAGTTAAACTTAAAAAACTACAAAGAAAGTTAATAAATGAGTCAGACGATTTAGAAAAAGAATTGTTAGAAATAAAAATAGAACAAAAGAAATATGGACTGAAAGAAATGAAACGTGCTGCTGCCCATAAAGTTAGAGAGCTTTTAGAATGGTCTGATATCAAAGGTATAGAATCAGCAGAAATGACAGAGATAGAACTTGATAATGTAGATAATCACCAATTAATAAGTTATACGCAAAGATGGATAAATCAAGCTATTGAGATGGGAGAGAATGGTTCTCCTTCTGAGAAACAAAATCTAATAGGACAATTAAAATCTGGTCTTATAGCTTGTAAAGATAAAGGTGTTTTAAGTATAGTTTTAAAGCCATACAGTGCGGACAATCAAACACAATTAATGGAGGTCTGTAATGGGTAACTGGTCAACAGGAGGAGATTTAAATACTGGCAAATACAGACTATCTGCTTGTGGTACATATGCTGCTGCTTTGAGTTTTAACGGTGGTTCTGATCCAATAGCAACATCTCTTGCTGATTCTAAAGTAACAGAAGAATATAATGGTTCAGCATGGAGCATCGGTGGGAGTACAAGTATAGATAGATATGGTACAGCTGGTTTTGGGTTAAATACTGCTGGAGTTTCTGTTGGTGGAACAAACGGAGTTACTGGTTATGTTTTAACAGAAGAGTATAATGGTACAGCTTGGTCAGCAGGTGGTGATTTAACTACATCAAGAAATAGTTTTGGTGGTGCTGGTGTACAGGCAGCAGGACTGACATTTGGTGGGTATGTTTCTGGTAGTGCGTCAGTTATAACAGAAGAATATAATGGAACAACTTGGACAAATGGCGGAAATTTAAACACACCAACAGATAAAAATGCTGGTTGTGGATTACAAACAGCAGGATTATCATTTGGCGGAGCTTCTAATTCTCAACCAGAAGATGTAAATACAGAAGAGTATAATGGTACAGCTTGGTCAGCAGGTGGTGATTTAAGTGCGGTTGTTGAACTTCATTCTGGAGCAGGAGAACTAGCAGCAGCTTTAAGTTTTGGTGGAAGAAAGTTAGGTACGGCAATAAAAAGCACAGAAGAATATAACGGTACTGCGTGGGCTGCTGGTGGAGATTTAGCTACGGCAGTTTATTACGGTGCTGGAACAGGAACTTTAACTAATGGACTTTCATTTGGTGGTTATCTTTCTGGAGCTTCTGCTGTTGTTACTACAGAAAAATATTCTGCCAGTTATGGTCAACACAAAGGTATTAGTGGTATAGATGGTGGGATATTGTTTGCTGGAAAGACTATTATCGGAAGCAGGACAAATGGTAAGTTATATTATCTTGATATGGATATCTACACAGACAACGGCGATGCTATTAAACGTAGAAGAAGAACTCAGATTTTAAATAAAGAACGAGTTAATGTTATGCACAATAAAATTGAGGTTGAATTTGAAGCAGGAGTTGGATTAGATGTTGCAAGCACAGCAGATGGATATGACCCACAAGCAGTATTGAGATGGTCAGATGATGGTGGGAATACTTGGAGTTCTGAATATTCTACATCAATCGGAGAATATCAAGGATATGGAACAAGAGCATTATGGAGAAGTCTTGGTAAATCAAGAAATAGAATATACGAACTCACTATTACAGAACCTGTTAAGATAGTATTGATAGGTGCTTATGGTAATTTAAAACCATGCAAATTCTAAAGGAGAACTAATGTCAACAGTACCAATAGCCATAGTAGATGGTGTGCCTTTAACAAATGCTGCTGTTACTTATTATACATCAACGAAAAGAACAGTTATACAAAAAGCAACATTTACTAATGACGATACTGGTGTTGTGACAGTAACGATAAATTTAATAACGTCTGGTGGTTCTGCTGGTTATGCCAATAGAATAACTAAAGAGAAACCGATAGGAGCAGGAGAAACGTGGTCTTGTCCAGATATTGTTAATCACGAATTAGAATCAGGGGGGTTTATTTCTATGTTAGCATCAGTAACGAATAAAATCGGATGCAGGATTTCTGGATATGAGGTGATATAATGACTACCGCAAGAGAGAAACGTATACAAAATTCAAATAACTGGACGTATAGAAAAAATAATCCAGGTAAACGTACTGGTCAGATTGGCGAGTTATGGCAGATTAAATTAGATGCAAAAAAAGCTCGTATGAAAGTAGACCAAGAGACAAAAGCATCTGCTAAAAGACAAGCAGAAATAATGAGAATGGCAAGCGGTGTCCAACAGGCTCAAGCTGTTAAAAACTCTGCTTCATATAAAGCGAATTTAGCTATTTCCAAAGCAAGAACTAAAGCTGCTACGGAACAAGCACAAGGATATTTACAACCTTGGAGACAGGCTGGTACTGATGCTTTGGGTAAATTACAGTCAAAGATTGATGCTGGCCCTGGAGAATTTAAAGAAAGTCCTGGTTATCAATTCAGACAAGATGAAGCACAAAAAGCTGTAGAGAGGTCTGCTGCTGCAAGAGGTGGAGTATTAAGTGGTAGAGCTATTAAGGAATCACAAAGGTACTCACAGAATCTTGCTACTGAGGATTATGATAATTTTCTAAGACGTTATTACGAATCAATGGAGCCGTTAGAAAGAATGTCTGGTCACGGTATGACGGCTTCCACTCAAATGGGTAACATAGGTATGACAGGAGCGCGTGATCAAGCTAATGAAGGATTTAGAGGTACTCAGGCATCAGCTAATGAAGAAACAACAGGTGTTAATGCTTACTCAGGTGGACAGGTTGCTGCTGGTGATATCATAGCACAACAAGAAGCTGCTAAATCAAAGAGAGACTATGCTTATGCAGCATTTCAAGCAGGGGAGGACTTCTAATGGCAGATTATCCAGAAATAATGGCACAGGCTTTAGCATCAAGAAAATCTTTTCAAGGTAGTGGTGGAGTGAGAGTTGGTAAAAGTAAAAGAGATAGAGGAATACCATCAAGAGCAGAAGCATTGGCAAATACTCGTGGTAAAGGAGTAGGTGGAGCTGTTGCTATAAAAGCAGAAGGTAAGTCTGACCTAACTAAATTAAACGAACGTATACAGAAAAGAACAGAAAACGAATCTAAAAATGCAATGGCTAAAGCTGATGTAAGAGGTAAGAAATTAGACAATATGAAGAAAGCATTAACAAATATTGCATCATTTTTACCGAATACAAGTCAAGAAGATTATGCCGATCTACATAGTTGGGCAATAAAAGAAACTGGTTTGTCACCTAATATATTAAAAAGTCCTGATAAAATTTCAGCAATGAACGCAGTAGAATATAAGACTTATATGAGTAAACGGTCTGCTGCATTATCAGGTGCTAATTATAAAACTGTTAAAGATTTAGAAGCTGAGAGACAAGCACAGAAAAAAGCTGATGCAAAATTATTAGCAGAACAAACAAAAGCTGATGCAAAAGAAAACTATGAAAAGATAAGTCTCGCACAGGAATTTATAAAAACATCTCTTAATAAGTATGGTAGTCCTGACGAGATGCCACCGAAGATAAGAGCTAACTATGAGCAATCTATGGGTATGGTTGGGAATAAGCTTGGAACAGAACCATTACCACCTGAGACACCACCTGACCCTAATGAAACAGCACCACAAGCAGTACAAGTAGCAGCAATGGGAGCAGACATGGGAGCTAATCAAGGGGCATTAACACCACAAGCAGAGATAGACCCTGCTATTCTTGAACAGTATAAAACAATGTATCCTGATAAATCAGATGAAGAAATAATTAACGCATATAAAAATTCTCAGCAATAAGGAGATATATTTTGCCACTTCCTGCTTT